>B570J13885_100003_pt1 | contig 46639 bp, 48 predicted proteins | sample LakMenEpi21Jul08_FD_13885 | JGI IMG/M metagenome (IMG submission 13885)
AGAAATTTTTTTCCTTTCCTGTTTAAACCTTGATTGGGCGCAGTCTCCGCGCCCCTACTAGCTTTTAAAACCCCCGGAAGTTATAACCAACTCCTAACAAAACCCCAACATCGGTTTTATCAAAAAATCCAGCATTTACGGAGGCTGTAGCGGTTAAACTACTATTAAGAGGTACATCTATACCACCAGTTACTAAAACAGCCGTGTTAGATGTATCACCTGTTCTAATGGCTGCACCTACTCCCACATAAGGAGCTATAGGTAAGGGTTCGGTAAATGGGTCTGGTGATTTAAAAGAAAAGTCGTAAGTAATAGGAACGAGAAATGTTGTATCTGTTCCTAGTATTACGGATGGTCTAACGGATAAGGTTTTGGTAAGACCAACTTTACTGATAATGGTGAAGTTACCATCACTCAAGCTTGAATAGTTACCAGAAGCACCAATATTTGTACCAACACCGATATAGCTACTACCACCACGAGTGGTTCTACCTATACCAATTGGACTTTGTGCTATGTGATTAGCTGGTTCTATTTTTTCAGTAGCTTCTGGAGAACCAGAATTGAGCATGAGTGATGAAGTTTCTACTGTTCCTGGTATGGGTGTGATTGTCCGAGAGGCTATTTCTTCTGTAGCAACGGTAGATATTGATACTTGGTTGTTAGGAGGAATAATGGTTTCTGGTAAGACTGTCTGAGCATTTACGGAAAGTGCGCTACTTAAAACTACCAAAGCTGTAAAACTAGGTGCGGTTAAACAACTTTTACGAAAAATAATATCAGTCATGTTCACTCCTCAATAAATTAAGATTGATACCTATCTAGATATAATCTCAAGTTAACAAATTTCGCTAATATTCACCATTTAACACAAAAAAACAAAATTTGCATCTTGATTTTGTTTAATTGACAAAATTGTATTAGGGAATAATTCCAGAAAAAAGCTATAGCGGTAATTAATAGAATGCTATACAATTGGGAGCGCGACCTCTGTGGATCAGAGATTTTCTGATTTACCCCTATATTTTAAGAAATATCTAGCAATTGTTTTAGGAGCATTTGATCATCTAGTTTAGCTTTTAAACGACCTTTCTCTACATCACGAATCCAACTTTGGCTTTTTTCCATGAGCTTTGCTAATTCTCTTTGGGAAAGGTTCATTTTTTTGCGTCCTTCTATTACCTGTTCCCCCAGTAAATTACCCGTTTGTTGATTATTACTTTTGGCTTTGGTCGTGCGACGTTGTTTTTTATCTAATTCTGAACGTTTATCCCAGTCTAGGGGGAGTTCAAAAGATGAAATTCGTGCATTCATTAGCAAATTCCATTTACCACGTGGTCCGCTGTCTGTGAGACGATTTTCACCACTACCATCATTAATCCAAAATTCTAAAGCTTCCTCTGGATCTTCGGGGATATCAATTAATTTTGCCCATAAAGGTTGAATTTCTGGAGGATAGGTGACAGGATCAAATAATGGCTTTACTCCATAATGATTGAGAACTTCTAAATCATTTTCATAAGCTTTAATTAGGCGTTTGCGTTCTTCCCTATGTCTAGCAGCTTGGTTGACTTTTTCCTCACCATAAGCAACGCGCAGTAAGGTAGGAATAGTAATGCGTTGTTCTCTACCCATTTTGGTTTTAAATAATAACCAAAGCATGAGTCTTACCGCACCTTCATGTTGTTGCCACAAACTCATAACTGTGGTTAATAAGGTTTTAGGAAGACTACCATATTGATAAAATGTGCTGCGTTCTTTACATCCTTGTCTGTTGAAAAAATGTTTAGTCCAAATTCCAGCTTTGACTGTAAATGTCAGTCCAATTAAATATTTACAACCTTGATCATCTTCTTGAAAATGATGTTGAGTATCTATCAAATTCCATAGATAAGTATCTTTAATTGCAAAACTGGGGACTCTACCTTGTTGTGGCCAGTCAATAGAAACCATGAGAGAACAAGTTTGATAAACGATGTTTTTAATTAAACCGAGTTTGGTACTTTTGCTAAGATCTTTACGTTTCTCTAAGCCCAAATACTGTTCAATTTGTCGTTCATCGATTGTAAATTCTTCTTCCCAAGGTTGGTCTAGGGCTGTAATTTGAGCAGCAAAAATGAGATGGATACAAGCAGCACGAATGTCTAAATAATCAATTGTTTGTAAATTATTAGTCGGGTTATTAACTGGAAATAGGTTTTGGATGTGAAAGGAAATTTTCCCTCGTCCTTGATTAACTGAGCGACTGTAATGTAAATTTCCTTGCTGATCTTTTTCCCATGATAAAGATGTTCGTTGTGCGAGTAAATTGCAAGCTTCCCAGATAACTATGGCTGAAGCGAAAGGGTTATTCTTGCCATTAGAAAATAAATCTGGACTGGTAGCATCTCGTGGTTCAACTTTGCATCTTCCTTTTTTTGCGTGTAAAGGTATGGGCGCATTTGTTGGACAAGCAATTACACATTGTGGTTGTGAATAATAGCCATGACAATTATTACAAAGAGTAGAATCAACCCAATATTCATCATCTGCAATTTTAATTGCACCCGTAGGACATAGGGGTCGGCAGTTGTCACATCCCACACAACTGTGGTTAGGAATTATATGCGGCATAGTCCGTCTTCCTACTTGAATTGTTGAGATGTTTGGCTCAAGTCTCCCCTGAATTTGCCCTTTTGATTCATAACTGGCTACCAAATTACCTCTATAACGAGAACATAGTTTGCTCGTCTAATTAATTACTCATAGGGGTTAATGAAGCCAGATTTTGTATCTATTGATGTTTGGCAAAGTTAGGCTTCATTGCTTCTTCATTAACTATACTTTTCATAAAGATTTCAATAAGATTGTTCAGTATGAGCTTGGCAGGATTTCTTAATATTTACCTGGATATTTACTGTCATAATGTTTATTTTGGGCTATATAAATTAGTCTGAATGTTTTTGAGTAACATCTTGAATAGGGAATAGAAAATAACAGAGGTCAAACATTAACAAAATTGTGTTTTAAGTTTGTATTTGTAAACACTTTTGGCAGGATCTTGTGATCTAGTTAAAAAATATTGGCAAATAGGAAGTCAATCGGGCTAATAATAATATTTAATAGTTGATTTTAATTATTATTAATGAAATAATTTTAGGCTTATTTACTAAGACTTATTGAGAAAATAAATTTAAACACAATCCTGGAAATATTTGACTAATAAGCTTTTTATCTAAGTACATAATCCAAAGTTATCAATAAATAATATCATTTAAGATTTGGAAACAAGCAAAAATAAATAATATTATTTAGCAAGTCATCAAAATTTGATAAAAAAGTTAACTTTTGTGATTAAAAAAATGAAATATCAGGCTAGTATGAATATTAAAGGATTAACTAATATCTAGCTAAAATTGCTGAGGTTTTATTCATGGCTACATTAACAGGATTGACCTTTGGAGGTAATGCTTGGACTCCTAAATTTGCCCAAGAGATAGACAAAGATAAATGTATCGGTTGTGGCAGATGTATGAAAGTTTGTGGTCATAAAGTTTTGGGTTTAATGCCTTTAAATGAAGAAGGTGAATTTGTAGAAGATGAAGATGAGGAAGAAGTGGAACGGAAAGTAATGGTTGTTACTCACCCAGAAAACTGTATTGGCTGTGAAGCTTGTTCTCGGATTTGTCCCAAGAATTGTTATAGTCATGGAACATTAGATAAATAACATTCTTGGTACTTTTCCCATGGTGTGATGCAGTGCAAAACATCGGTTATTATTCGCAAGTCAAATTAATCAGCAAGGTAATTGGAGGGGAATCTCAATATTTACCATAAATGGTTAAAAAGTTCACGGCTAACAGAAACGTAAATCGTCAGTTGTTATTATCTAAAAAATCATACTTGCTCATATTTTTCTGCCTTTATTTGATTTATGAACATATCAAATCTCAGATCCTCAATTTTTTCAAAAAGTTGGGGATTTTGTGGTTATCAATATAAAAAAATATGGAAGTTTACCCATTTTTTATTAGTTACAAGTTAGAACAGTAATAGTGAAAATCTAAAAAATAATCTGATCCTCAGAAAGCAATTCTGTAGCTACACAAACAAGGTCTATCTTCACAGACTATTGTTTGATTACTATTTACACAGCAGGTAGTATTCATGCAGAAAGTTCCCGTTTCGTTATGGACACTGTTAGCTGGGATGATCATTGCCCCTATCAGTATCTGGGTTGGACAAAATCATCATTTATTACCGGAGGCAGCATCGCAACAAGCACCTTTGGTAGATGGTTTTTTCAATATCATGTTGACAATTGCGACTGCTCTTTTTTTAGTTGTTGAAGGCACAATTATTATTTTCTTAATTGTCTATAGACGACGCAAAGGAGATATTACCGATGGTGTACCCATCGAAGGTAACTTGAGTTTAGAAATTTTCTGGACAGCAATTCCTACGGTAATTGTGATTGTTTTAGGTATTTACAGTGTTGATGTTTATAACCAAATGGGTGGTTTTGGTGTCGGAAGTCATCCCCATCATCAATCAGCAAATATCATGAATATTAGTCAAACCGCTAATATTGGAATTGGTGAAAATCCCCAAACTAAAAATAAACCTGCTGATTTGGTTGTAGATGTTAAAGGTATACAGTTTGCGTGGTTATTTAATTATCCTGTAAGTGGTATTTCCGCAGGAGAATTACACGTTCCTGTTGGTGCTGATGTGCAGTTGAATTTATCCGCAGATGATGTGATTCACTCTTTTTGGGTTCCCCAATTTCGTCTTAAACAAGATGCTATTCCTGGTGTTCCTACACAACTACGATTTACAGCTACAAAACCTGGTACTTATCCAGTAGTTTGTGCAGAATTATGTGGTGGTTATCATGGTTCAATGCGAACACAAGTAATCGTCCATGAACAACAAGATTTTGATGCTTGGATGAATGAAAACCAAATTGCTGACAATCAAGAAATGAATCATGCAGTAGCTATGAATTCTGAAAACCTATCTCCATCAGAATTTCTTGCTCCCTACACTGATAATTTAGATGTAAATCCAGCAACTCTTAAGTCATTAGTTATGAGTCATTAGTAATTATTAGCTAATCACTGAAAACTGACAAAAGACAACTCACAAAAATATGACACAAGTAAATTTTCCAGTTAATCCCCCACCCGATGAAAGTCAATCAACAACGCGGTTGATTACCCACAATTCTCATCCTACAGCTTGGAAAGTTCGAGATTATTTCACATTTAATACTGATCACAAAGTTATTGGGATTCAATACCTGGTGACAGCGTTTCTGTTTTATTTAATTGGTGGTTTAATGGCGATCGCACTTCGCACAGAATTAGCCACACCAGATGCGGATTTTCTTGATCCTAATCTCTACAATGCCTTCATGACAAATCATGGCACAATCATGATTTTTCTATGGATTGTTCCCAGCGCCATTGGTGGATTTGGTAACTATTTAGTTCCCTTAATGATGGGTGCTAGAGATATGGCCTTTCCTAAATTAAATGCGATCGCTTTTTGGTTAAATCCAGTCGCGGGATTATTGCTATTACTAAGCTTTGTCTTTGGTGGTTCTCAATCAGGTTGGACAGCTTATCCACCATTAAGTTTAGTTACCGCCAATAACGCCCAAAGTTTATGGATTTTGTCCGTTGTTTTAGTCGGAACTTCTTCAATTTTAGGTTCTATTAACTTTGTCATCACCATTTTGATGATGAAAGTTCCCAGCATGAAATGGGATCAAGTTCCTCTATTTTGTTGGGCAATTTTAGCCACTTCTATCCTGGCACTTTTATCTACCCCAGTATTAGCAGCAGGTTTAGTTTTGCTGTTATTTGATATTAACTTCGGCACATCCTTTTTCAAACCAGATGCCGGTGGTAATGTCGTTATTTACCAACATTTATTTTGGTTTTATTCCCACCCGGCGGTTTATTTAATGATTCTGCCGATTTTCGGAATTATGTCCGAAATTATTCCCACCCACGCCCGAAAACCCATTTTTGGTTACAAAGCCATTGCCTTTTCCACCGTTGCTATTTGCGTCGTTGGTTTATTCGTCTGGGTTCACCATATGTTCACCAGTGGTACACCTGGATGGATGCGGATGTTCTTTACCATTTCCACACTCATAGTAGCTGTTCCTACAGGAGTAAAGATCTTCGGTTGGGTAGCAACATTATGGGGTGGAAAAATCCGTTTTACCAGCGCCATGTTATTCGCCATTGGTTTATTATCAATGTTCGTCATGGGCGGTTTAAGCGGCGTAACCATGGGAACTGCCCCCTTTGACGTTCATGTTCATGATACTTATTACGTAGTCGGTCATTTCCACTACGTTTTATTTGGTGGTTCAGTTTTTGGCATTTACGCAGGTATCTATCACTGGTTTCCCAAAATCACCGGCAGAATGATGAACGAAACCTGGGGACGAGTTCATTTTATACTTACATTCATTGGTACAAACCTCACATTCCTACCCATGCACAAACTGGGTTTACAAGGAATGCCCCGCCGAGTTGCCATGTATGACCCCCAATTTACCAGCTTAAACCAGCTTTGCACCATTGGCGCAGTTCTTTTAGGTATTTCCGTGATTCCCTTCGCTTTAAACGCCATTTACAGTTGGCAAAAAGGGGAACTCGCAGGTAACAACCCCTGGGAAAGTTTAACTTTGGAATGGACAACCTCTTCCCCACCTATTATTGAAAACTGGGAAGTTTTACCTGTTGTCACCCATGGACCCTATGACTATGGACATAACCATGATCAAAGTCAATGAACTACATTCTTTTTGTCTCACACAAAGTCGCAGAGTCACAGAGAGAAATTAAGAGAAATTGGCGGTTGGGTTAAGCGACAGTGTCACCCAACACCTCCCAAAGTTGGGTTTCCTTATGTCAACCCAACCTACATCTATTCATCATTCACTAGGAAGAATAAATATGACTGCAATTACACCTAATGAACACCATGGCCACGGACATGAAGAACATCCAGATTTACGAGTGTGGGGTTTAATCACGTTTCTCGCTTCTGAATCTTTGATGTTTGGTGGATTTTTTGCTACCTATTTGTTTTTTAAGGGGACTACCGCAGTTTGGCCACCAGCAGGAACAGATGTAGAATTATTTATCCCCGCAATTAATACTATTATCCTAGTTTCTAGTAGTTTTATCATTCACTTTGGTGATATGGCTATTAAAAGAAATAGTCTAGGTTGGATGCGTTTTTGGTATTTTATTACCGCGATTATGGGGGCCGTATTCTTAGCTGGTCAGGTTTATGAATACATGAATTTAGGTTATGGATTTACTACCAATGTTTTCTCCAATTGCTTTTATTTAATGACGGGTTTCCACGGGTTACACGTCTTTATTGGCTTGTTATTAATTTTAGGGGTATTATGGCGTTCTTTCCGTCGTGGTCATTATTCTGCTACTAAACATACTGGCATAGAAATGGCGGAAATTTACTGGCACTTTGTTGACATTATTTGGATTATTCTCTTCAGTTTGGTGTATCTTCTCAATATTTTGTAAAAATGGGTAATGAGTAATTCTTAATCACGAATTACTCTCCTTAAATTCATCCTTACTATTCATCTTCTAACTATAAAATTTATTTTGCACGATTACTTGTATTAATAAATGTCAGCAATATACTCAGTATCTATGTCACAATTACTGCTAACCTTGTTTGTTCTTTCCCAATATGTTACATTATATTTGATTAGCTTCAATGTATACCTAATTTTGTTATCATAGAGGCATCTTCCTAGATATCATATATCTATGTATCCATGAAGAAAAATCGTAACAATAGTTATTAGTGTCAAATATCATGTAATTTAGATTAATTAATGCATTGTAATTATCTCAGGGTCAAGCTGGATAGTCAAAGACTTAATCAAACTTCTCTGATGAATTAGCTACACTAGAGATGGATACTCATTTTTCAATTCTGAGTTATTCTTGTATTTTGCCTTCATTGGCATATCAAACTAAACCAACTAAATCCAGACCAATTCACATTCCTTAACTAAAAAGCTGCCACTAATCATAATGCCTGTGATTGAGAAAAAAAGAACTCGCGATCTGCCCCAAATTAACGAACGGATTCGCTTCCCGAAAATTCGGGTAATTGACACTGATGGTGCACAACTGGGAATCATAACTCCACAGGAAGCGATACAATTAGCAGAGGAAAAGGAATTAGACCTAGTGCTAATTAGTGACAAGGCTGATCCGCCAGTATGTCGAATAATGGACTATGGAAAATATAAGTTTGAGCAGGAAAAAAAGGCGCGGGAAGCCCGGAAGAAACAGCACACGGCTGATGTGAAAGAAGTGAAAATGCGCTACAAAATAGAAGAACATGACTACAATGTGCGCGTTAAACAAGCTGAACGCTTCCTCAAAGATGGCGATAAAGTTAAGGCTACTGTGATGTTCCGAGGTCGGGAAATTCAACACAGTGACCTCGCCGAAACGTTGCTGAAGCGTATGGCTACAGACTTAGAGCCTTTTGGGGAGCTTCAGCAAGCACCTAAGAAAGAAGGGCGAAATATGATGATGTTGATTTCACCCAAAAAATAATCCCGCCTAATTTGTTTTCATCCCTGATTTAAAGGACGCTTACCCGTCAGAACCCCAAAAGTTTTGACGGGTTCTTTTCGAGGGTCTCTGTCTATCTTATGATAATATTGACATTAAGGCATTATACATCACTATGTTAACATCTGCAATTGATAATAAAAACGCAAGTGCTATCCAAGCCGCACGGGAAGGGGTGGCGGTAAGCGATCGCACTCACTGGGGACGCATACGTATTTCTGATGATGATCGCATTCGTTTTTTACACAATCAAAGCACTAATGATTTTCAATCTCTTAAATCTGGTCAGGGCTGTGATACTGTTATGGTAACATCTACCGCCCGAACGATAGATCTAGTGACTGCCTATGTGTTAGATGATGCTGTTATTTTGTTGGTTTCTCCTAACCGTTGTCAGCTACTTATGCAATGGTTAGATCGTTATATCTTTTTTGCTGACAAAGTTAAGTTAACTGACATCACAGAAGAAACCACCACTTTGAGCCTAATTGGCCCCCAAAGTCATGGGATTATAGAAAAATTGGGCGCTGGTAATTTAATTGGTCAACCTGATGGTAATCACATTTTAGTTGATGGGGTGATAGTTGCAGTAGGTAGCGGGTTAGCTATACCCGGATATACCCTGATTTTACCCATTGCAGAAAAACAACTATTGTGGGATAAAATACTGGAATGGGGGGCTGTAGAATTGAGCGATCGCTCCTGGGAGATGTTACGAATATTACAAGGTCGTCCCACACCAGATCGGGAACTTACGGATGATTACAACCCCTTAGAAGTTGGTTTATGGCAAACAGTTTCCTTTAATAAAGGTTGTTATATCGGACAGGAAACCATTGCCAGACTTAATACATACAAAGGTGTAAAACAATACCTTTGGGGGATTCGTCTTAGTGCTGCTGCTGAACCGGAAACATTAATTACCATTGGAGAAGAAAAGGTAGGTAAACTTACTAGCTATACAAATACCCCTGATGGTCATTTTGGACTAGGTTACATCAGGAGTAAAGCTGGTGGTGTGGGGTTAAAAGTGCAGGTTGGGGATACAGTTGGAGAAATAGTCTCTATTCCCTTTGTCTCACACGAATACCCATTAACTAATGGCTAATATTCAATTATCCATTTCCTTTACCTGGACACAATTCATCTAGCCAAGACGGAAAAATACTACTATTAGTAGATGAAACACGGGGAATATTTTGGACGGAAATTCCCATAGTTGTAAATCCCTTGTCTATTTGTTCCCTTTCCAGTTCTACAGGTAGCTTCATTGAGGAATGAGGGTGAATCGGTGTAGCTACTGCAATTACGGAAATACCCGTAGCCATTTTCAATAACACCTGTTTTCGTTCTTTAGATACAGGTGAATCCGTCAAGGCCATGTAAGCAGGAAAGGTGCTAATTATCTCATTTTTCGCTGTAAAGTCTTGAGATTTTGATAAATTTAACTCCTGTTCAGGATTGAAATCCAAATACAAAGCCGCTATGATTTGATCAGGATTATTATTTAAATCCAAAATGAAAGGCAAGATTTTTTTTAGCTCTGGTTCTAAAGTAGATAAAGTTGCTAAAATGTAACCAGAAGAAGGACGGCGGATACCATCGTAATCTTTCCAAATTCGCATTTTCACCAGCCAAGAGCGATTTTGTTCATAATAACTCAGCCACTTCGTTTTTAATGATTGACGTAGATGCTGAATATCCATTCATTCCCTCGCTTCTTATTTTGCACCAAATTACGGAATTTAAGTAGATTAACACAATAAAACCAAACTGTGTAAAGAAAAGTAAAATGAAAACTTCTTGACTCTTCTCTCTTGCCTATTTCCTAATGAAACTGATAATAAAGCATTTTCTTGACCCTTTTACCATTTCATAAGACCTCGCGGTAAGTGGGAAACGACACGGGGGGTTTTAACCGCTGTAGTTTTTGGTGCATCTTGACAGCCTCCATATTTTTCGCTAGGATAGTCCCATGGTCAGAAAAAGTAAGCACAATGCTTTCAGCGGAGTGTCTAGTGGCTGTTTGGTACAGCCTTTAAGAGTGAAAATCTCTTAAGAATCTCAGCAGCTAAAGCCGCTGAGAGTGTCAATCTAACTGATTATCAATCCTTTACTTGCTAACCATTCACTATTAAATATTCGTGATTGATAGCGAGAACCACTGTCACACAAGATAGTTACAATAGTATGTCCTGCTCCCAATTGTTTAGCTAAAGCCACAGCCGCGGCTACATTAATTCCCGTTGAACCGCCCATTAATAAACCATCTTTTCTTAATAGCTGATAAACTACACGCAAGGCTTCTGAATCATCAATTTGGATAGCGTCATCAATAGGTGCACCTTCCATATTGGCGGTAATGCGACTATTACCAATCCCTTCAGTAATAGAATTACCTTCTATTTTGATTTCACCGGTTTTGATATAGCTGTATAGTCCACTACCCAAGGGATCAGCAACAATACATTTTACGCCGGGATTTTGTTCTTTTAGATACATTGCTACACCAGCATAAGTACCACCCGTACCAGTAGAGGCCACCCAGCCATCAATTTTACCATCGGTTTGTTGCCAAATCTCTTTACCTGTGGTTTCATAATGGGCAACACGATTGGCTAAATTATCAAACTGATTAGCCCAAATGGCGTTTTCCATTTCTGCTGCAATTCTACCAGATAGTTTGACGTAATTATTAGGATCTTTGTAAGGTACGGCAGGAACGGGACGAACTTCAGCGCCCAAGGTAGTCAAAGCATCTATTTTTTCTTGAGATTGGGTGTTGGGAATAAAAATCAAACATTTGTAACCTTTGACATTGCAAATATGCGCTAGTCCAATTCCCGTATTTCCCGCAGTTCCTTCAACTACTGTACCACCGGGTTTGAGCAGTCCTTTTTTTTCTGCATCTTCGATAATGTACAGCGCTGCACGATCTTTTACCGAACCTCCAGGGTTAAGAAATTCGGCTTTGGCCAAGATTTCACAACCTGTTTCTTCGCTAAAACTGTTTAGACGAATTAATGGGGTGTTACCAATTGTACCAACAAATCCATTTTTGATATCCATTTTGCACATACCTGAGTGTTTACAATTATTTTAATTTTTCCGATGTCTCACTCGTTCAGGACTACCGGTAGGAATTGCGGCAATTAATTTTTGAGTATATTCTTCTTTTGGTTGAAGATAAATACTTTCAGATGTCCCTGATTCGACAATTTTCCCTTGATTCATGACCAAAATGCGATCGCTTAAAAATTTCACGACACTTAAATCATGGGAAATAAAGATATAAGTTAGTTGAAAATCGGCTTGTAATTCTTTCAATAAATTTAAAACCTGCGCTTGTACAGAAACGTCTAAGGCTGAAACTGACTCATCACAAATAATAAATTTAGGGTTTAAAGCTAAAGCTCGTGCAATACAAACTCGTTGACGTTGACCACCTGAAAATTGATGAGGGTACTTTTTCATGTCGTCCGCACTTAAACCCACTCTTTCCAACAGTTCTACTACCCTAGCTTGTTGCTGTTGTTGGGAGTTACCGATACCATGAATTAACAGGGGTTCCACAATGGCTTTCCCAATCTTAATCCGGGGGTTGAGGGAACTAAAAGGATTTTGGAAAATAATTTGCATTTCCCGTCGTAAGTGCTGCAAGGTTTTCCCGGTTAGATGAGTAATATCTTGTCCAGCAAACAATATTTGACCGCTCATCGGTTCGATTAGTCGCAGCAAGGTTCTACCTAATGTAGTTTTACCGCAACCAGATTCTCCCACCAATCCCAAGGTTTCTCCAGGAAAAACATCAAAGGAAACGCCATTCACTGCCTTATGATAACGTTTGGTGCTGCCAAATACTCCCCGCACTGGAAAACCGACTTCTAGGTTACTAACTCTCAACAGAGGTTGATTTCTACTAAGATTTGCTAATCTGTCGTTGGTCTCTTCCTTAGTAATTTCCGCTGGTTGTGCGGGTTCTTTGGTCTGAATTGTGACTTTACCAAATTCATCTTCTGTGACACTCATGTAGTCAGAAACAGTCAGCAGTTTGTGGGGACGATGATTAAGATTAGGACGACAAGCTACAAGTCCTTTGGTATAAGGATGTTGAGGATTATTAAAAATTTGTGCTGCTAGACCATTTTCGACAATTTTACCCTTGTACATGACTGCTACTTGGTCAGTAATTTCCGCAATTAACCCCAAGTCGTGGCTAATAAAAATCATTGCCATATTGCGACTTCGTTGTAATTCATACAACAATGTCAGAATTGTTGCTTGCACGGTCACATCTAAAGCTGTAGTTGGTTCATCAGCAATTAATACAGATGGATTACAGGAAATAGCCATTGCAATCATAACCCGTTGCAATTGTCCTCCAGATAGCTGATGAGGATATCTTTCCAGCATTGCTTCTTTGTGTTCTTTTACCAACTGTGCTAATTTAAAACTATCTAATTCCGAATAGTTATGATCAAGATACTGTGTTTTAATTTGCTCATCACTAGGTAAAAGGTTAACTTCTTGTAAACCCGCAATTGCGATTTTTTTAGCTGCAATTGCATTGACATTTTGATGTCGCATAATTGCTTCTTGCAACTGAAAACCGATACTATAAACCGGATTTAAAGAACTCATTGGTTCTTGAAAAATCATAGCAATATCACCACCTCGATAAAGCTGCATTTCTTCAGGTGATAATGTTAATAAATCCAGTGGTCGACCATTTGTCCGAGAAAATAAAATTTTCCCTCCAGTCACTTTTCCGGGATATTGCAACAAACCCATAATTGCTAAAGCTGTAACTGACTTTCCACTCCCTGATTCTCCCACTATTCCTAGAGTTTCACCCTGATTTAACTGGAAACTAATATCATCAATAGCTTTTACATTGCTACTATTGCTGATAAATTCAACTTGTAGATTGCGAACCTCTAAAACTGTTTCTTTCATAAAATTGGCAAACAAATTAATTAAAAATGAAAAATGAAAAATGAAAAAACACTTTTAACTCTGTCTCTTTACCTTGGGCTTTTTCTCTGTTATAACTTCTGCAAAATATCTGGTAGTAATTGTCCTGGAAGTTTAGATAGAGCTAAATTTTGTCCTTGGATTCCTAACTCATTATGAAAAACACGAATTATACTGATAATGTAGCCGATTGTTGTTTGATAATTTTCTGTTTCTCTATCAAAGCCAATTAATGCGGACAAATGATTTTCTAAAGCGGCTTGTAAATGTTGAGAGAGTGTTTTTTTATCACCATTAAAATGTACACTTTTCACTAAGTCATGATGAGCTAATGCTAAATTATTATGTGCCATATATAAATCAAAATTTAAAACTAGATTACTAAGTGAGTGAGCGGTATTCACAGCTTCTTGATAAGCATGAATACATAATTTTATAAGTTTTTGTTGATCTTGGCTTGTTGTTTGGGGCTGATTTGCCAAATGCCAATAAGCGATACCCAGATTATTTTGAGTAGCAGCATAACCCTGGGGAACATCAATAGACGTTCGATATTTTAATGCTTCATTGTAAACCTGAATTGCTAAGTGGAGATTTTCCATTGGTTGTTCATACTGAGAAAGATTCCAATAAGCCGTACCAATGTTATTTTGAATCATCCCATATTTTAGGGGTTGATCTGTCGGTTGATAGTGAACAACCGCTGATTTATAAGCAGTAATTGCTTTTGTGAGATTTTCCACAGGTTGATCATACTGTCCTAAATGCCAGTAAGCTGTACCTAGGTTATTCTGACAAGCAGCATATTTTAAAGGTTCTATCTCCTCCTGTCGATAACGTAGTGCTTCACTGTAAGCAATAACTGCAAAATTCCAATTTTCTACGGTATCAGCAAACCTAGCTAAATCACCATAGGCAGTTCCAAGATTATTTTGAATACGGGCATAGGTTTCTGGGTGAGTATCAACTGTAATCAGCTTAAGTCCTAATTTATAAAAATCTATTCCTTGCTGAATATAAATTTTCGACTCTTCAGAATTATCAGGGGCACGGTGTAATATCCAGTAAAGTGTCCCCAAATCATTTAAAATATCTGGAAGTTGTGGAGAATTTTCATCATGACTAATTGCTTCTTGATAAGCTAAAATTGCAATCATTAATTTTTCTACCGTTGCTTGTCCTTGCTCAATCTGCAACCGATAGAAATTACCAAGATGATAATAGGCTTTTCCTAATTCTTCTGCTTTGGATTCTTGAATATGTAATTGTTCAATTTCCCAGAGCATTTGTTGAACTTGATCATAATCATCAGCATTAATTTTTGCCTTAATTAATCCTTGTAATTCTTGGTTAATATGAGCTAAGGTAAATGAACTCTGATCATTAGTAATTTGAGGGGACAGAACCGGAGATTTTTCTGGTATTTCTGTGATTAAATCTGTGGTTTTAGTTACAAATAAATCAGGTTTGTTTGTTAGTTTGGTGTCTTGAGAAATTGTTTCTTCATTAACAATTAAATGAGTCAGATTTTCTCGCTCTAAACTACGGGAATCAGCTACAACCTCTGAATAACCTCGATTATCTATAGTTGGTGTCGGTTCTCCCGCAAAGACAAATACACCGGTGTGACATTGCCAAAATTTGGGTGCTGATTGCTGAATTGCAGATAACCAAGGATGAGAAACCCAAAATAATAAACTAGATTCTAAAAAGTGACTAGATTCATGACCAGATAAATGTTGTTGACCTAAATGGAGATAATTCAAAAATAACCGCTGTATTGCAACTGGTTCTTTAGTGAGCATTTCCACCCCCACAATCTGAAATCCAGGAATTGGTAAGGAACGGAGGGGATTCTCTGTTGATCCTCCAATCAGTGGAGGTGGATAATTAGCTAACCATTGATTAATTTGCGCTATAGGATTGGGATCGCTTAAATTTAGACGTAGAGTAACTAACCGTGGATAAGCTGGTGTACTAATGTCTCCACGGACTTGCTGGTATAATACTTTGCCGACTGGATAAGCGAGGGTTGAGTGTAAACGTGCTGCTATCCGGTTTCTTAAATGTAAATCATCACATATAGCAAATAAAATTTGTCTACGTAAACCCAGACTCAGGGTTAGTTTTAGACGTTTATATACTTGCTGATTCAAACTGACGTTTTCTGTGTGTACAGTTTCATTCACACTTGTATTTGGCTGGGTTTTTGCCCTTTTTTCTGTATACATCCCGACTGAATAAATTAAATTAAGTATTAATGTCACATCTCATAATTTGGATTTTCCCGGAGATGTTTTCTTGTTCAGGATGAATCAAGTTTTACGAGCTAGAATGTTAAAAAAAGACTATATTATCTTTTTATTTCGGCATTCTAACAAAAAATCAGGTTCTTGATCAATATCAGAACCTGAAATCAGGAAAAGTTAAAATTTAAAGGACTGTTTTCCAATTAACTAACATTGGAAACAGTGAAAGCCACAAAGATTACCCCTGCGACTAAAAGCATGGCTACAACTCCTAAGATAATATAATTACGCTTTTGAGAGTTTGTTGGAGGTTCGGCTTGATAAACTTTGGGCTCTTTAGCAAAGTTATTGAGCCGACCGCCTTCTTCACTTGTATAGGGCATGAAGTAATTCCTTGTTATGTTTGTTGATTTAATGTTACATAAATTTTACATCACTCTCATAAAAATAGACAAATAGTTACTTGAATTAAAATTCCTAGTATTTTGGCTGATATCTTGACAAAATAGACATTTCATGGTTGATTTTATACTATTTTGTTTGACCTGACTACTAATTCAGGAATATCTCTATACTAATGTCATTATAAATACATTCAGCCTTTTTAACTGCGTTGGAGTCAGTGCTACTATTTTGTTGTGCTGGGGGCTTTTTTGTGCCTATTTTTTTATACTTTGATTATCTCAAATATTGTTACATTTTGTCTTTAACTGCCTGATTATTGGTTATAAATGTTAATCTTTAATTCCTAAAGCAAAAGCCTGGATGATTTTTAATATTTGTTTTTTAGGTTACAATAGAGAATACACTTTAATCAGGTGATTATCATGACAAAATCTACACCGCAAAGGGTTGTCCGTCGTGGTCGAGTATTTCCCGAAATTCAGTGGACTCAAGAACAAAAAGCTCAGGAAAAAGCGAGAAGACAGGCTTTTTCTGATCGTTGTTGGGTAATTTTTGAGCGGTTAAAACCGGAAATACTCGATAAATACTATGGTTGGTATATTGCTATTGAACCTGATAGTGGGGATTATTTTATTGATCAGGACAAGGAAGTAGCCAGTAAAATGGCTAGAGAAAAGTATCCTCATGTTATTCATCATATTTATGGCATTAATGAAACGGGAGTTAGTGGCAGCATAAGATAGAGGGAAGATTTGGAGAAAATGGACAAATTTATTTGGAAATTGATTTAATTGGTGGGGATAATTTCAGTTTTCCTGTAGAAACAATGTTAGATACAGGATTTACTGAGTTTTTGGCTATGAATAAACAAGATATACAAAGTCTTGATTGGCCTTTTTTAGGTCAAGATAAATTAAGAACTGCTCAAGGAGAAACTGATTTTGATGTTTATTATGGTAGGGTAATAGTAGATGGTCAAGAGTGGGAAATTCCTGTATTTGCTGGAGATGAAATTCAGGAAATTTTACTGGGTTCTCGATGGTTGAAGTTGTTTGTTTTAGTTGCTAATTATGGTGAAGATAGGGTAAGTTTAGAATTAATTTAATTGTTTTTTTTATTAAAAATAAAGTGGATTGCGGGTTGTATCTAGAACGAAATAGCCCTGGGTGGTAATTGCCAGAATATTTGGTCTTTATTCCAAATTTTAGGGCTAGGATGCCTAAAAAGACAATATAATTAGATTTAGGGACTTCCAAGAAATAAATTATCCTGATTAACGAACCACAGAGGCGCAGAGGACACAGAGGAATAAGGGTTTGAGAGATTTTTGTGTTAGGTGGTTGAGTATTTTTTTATTTGGAAGTCCCTTAACAAATTACTGATTTTATTAACATTGCTTTTTATGCCCAAGCATGATCCCGCAAAATTAAAAAAAGTATCTATTAGTCTTCCCTTTGGTATAGGTTCTGCGGAATGGGAAGCTGACACAACGGAACGAAAAGCCGCTTGGTCGTTATATGTGGAACTGGTAACGCGTATTGCTGTCCAGTCTTTAGAAGTTGACCAGGGGTTAGTGCGAGAAGCGTTGAACTCTCTGTATAGTTTATTCGGAACTACCCGTGAAGTTCTCAAAGCTGCTGGACCTGATGTGGGTGCTTCTAAAAACTCAGTCGGGGGTATTGCTATTGCGGTGCTGAATAATGGGTTAAGACCATTTTTGGCTAAATGGCATCCTGTGTTACAGGCTTGGGAAGCAAGACGACCTATAGGGGTGAGTCCCAAAGAACATGAGGTAAGTTGGTCAGAAGAATCAAAGTTGCGAAGTGAGTTGGCTGCTTTGCGAGGTGGTTTGGAACAGTATGCGAAGGCGTTGGCGACTATTGCAGGTGTGGAGGAATAAAATGGAAAAATATGATGTTTTTATTTGCCACAATAGCAAAGACAAGCCAGAGGTAGGAAAAATTAAAAGCAGTTTGCAAAGTCAAGGAATCAAAACGTTTTATGATGAGGATAACTTAATACCATTTAAAGAATGGGAAAAACAAATTCTAGATAGTATTAGTGAAGTTAAAGCTTTCCTTGTATTTATTAGTAATAATGGTACAGGAAAAATACAACACAAAGAAATCAATTTCTTTTTGAAAAAAGTTTTGCCAAAAAAGCCTGAAATTCAAACAGGCCTAGTTATCCTCATGAATACACAAGAGGGAATGATAGATACCGTAAAAAATGCTTTTCCAAAATTGCAAGAATATCAGTATTGTGATTTTCGTAAAGAAGAATCTAACCCAATGAACAAACTGATTTCTGCTATTACTGGAAGAGACCCAGAGTCACAGTCTATAATAACTCAGCCTAAATCACTCACCAAAACTCCTCAACAACCACCTCATGCAGATAGTATTAGCTCAGAAGGCATAGACTATAGAGAACTCACTGAACTATTATCAGAAAGTAAATGGGAAGATGCTTGGGAAAATGCTAATTATCTGACTTATAAACTTATGCTCAATGCTGTAGGTAAAACTCAGGGGGATCAATTGACCAAGGAAGACGTAAAAGATTTTCCATGCACAGACCTCTACAAAATTGACAAATTGTGGGTAGAACATAGCAATGGTAAATTTGGATTCAGCATCCAAAAAGAAATTTATTTAAGCGTTGGTGGCAAGCCTGATGGTATATTCAATCAAAGTATCTGGAGAAAGTTCAGCGATCTTGTTGGATGGGTAGGAAAAGATGCAAATGGCTGCAACTTTTTTTATGACTCCGAGGAAGAATTTACTTTTGATATTTCAGCACATAAGGGTCATCTTCCTGTGTTAATTGAAGATTATCAGGAAATTATTATAGATATCTTCGCTCGTATTGAAGCTTGTCCTCAATTTAATAAAGACCCTTTAAAGCTTCTCAACTCACATCTTGGTTTTCAGCCAGACACTTCAGCAATTAAGGCTGTAGAGATTATTAACTCACTGCCTAATATTTAGTTACCCATATTAATTCAAAATTGCTTGAAAGTTTTGATTTAAAGCAAAAATCCAAACAACTTCTATAAATTGCTAAAATAGGAGTAGAAAAAGCGATAGAAACCGATGAAGCAACAGCTACAGATTGGATAAATCAGCAATTGGCAATATTAGGAATTGATATCAAAAGCATCATCAGTTAATTTCCTGTTGTATAATATTTATATATATTTTCCCTGATCAATCTAACAGCTTACTATCACGGCAGATTTTGTCATAATATAAAGATAGGATTCCCATGACTAATTACGCTTTATCAACATTATGAGGAATAAATAATTATGTCTCAATCCGATTTAATCAATAAACCAGAATTAAGTAACACTACCAAAGAAAATCATCTCATAGAAATTTTACGAGAAATTCAAGCAACACCTAAAGAATATTGGCCAAATCTCCTACAAATAATGCGAGTATTTCGAGAAAGTGTTACTTTTAAACCTGAGATTTTTAACCATTCTCAGCTAGAAATAGACGCACAACAACAAATTTTAAATCAACAACATCAAGCACTCAAAGAATTAACCGAAGAGTGGTTAGAAGAAGGAGAACAAGAAGAACAAACGGAAACTTGGGAATATTTGCGGCAAAAACAAGAAATTGATGATAATCCTTTTTAAGATTAAGCTGAATTTATATGAATAAATTGATTTTCCTCGATACAAATATTTTAGGAATGGTAACAAATCCTAAAAGTTCTAATTCTAATTGTCAGGAGTGTAAAGAATGGTTAGATGAATTACCCTTAAAAGGTTATCAAGTTATTTTACCGGAAATTGCCGATTATGAAGTAAGACGAGAACTGTTAAGAGCGGGAAAAACAAAAGGAATTAAACGTTTAGATCAACTCAAACAAGCGATTACTTACTTGCCTATTACTACTGCTACCATGCTTTTAGCAGCACAATTTTGGGCAGAAATTAGAAACACGGGAAAACCAACTGCTGATGCTAAATCTCTTGATGGTGATGTTATTTTAGCAGCACAAGCAAAAATAGAAGAATTAAATGGAAATCAAGTTATTGTTGCTACTACCAATGTTAAACATTTATCCTTATTTGTAGATGCTCGTGAATGGCAAATGATTAATTAAAAAGATTTCTCTCATTTCTGGAAAGTTTTGATTTAAAACTAAAATCCAAACAACTTCTAGAAATTGCTAAAATAGAAGTAGAAAAAGCCATTAAAACCGATGAAGCAACAGCTACAAATTGGATAAATCAGCAATTGGAAAATTTAGGAATTGATCTCAAAAATGGAGAAGAAAATAAAAATTAATGCTGATGTCATTTATAATAGAATTATAGCCTAGTAGTAGAGGTGAAACTATGACCATTGAACAAGCTGTTTTAGAAAACCTGCGAGAGTTACCAACCGATAAACAACAGGAAGTTTTAGATTTTATTCAATTTCTCAAACATAAACTGTCACAAATAAAAGAACAAGTACAGGAAGAACCATTACAGAATAAAGGAGATAGCTTTTGGGAAGGGGTTTTAAGGTTTCGAGAAACAATTGAAAGAGAAGGAATTGAATTTACAGATGAAGATTTTGCTAATTTAAGAGATCGTAGTCCAGGACGCGAGATTGATTTATGACAGTTCGCTTTTTACTAGACTCTAATATTATCTCAGAACCGAGTCGGCCAATTCCCAATACTCAGGTTTTAGATCAATTAAATCGCTATCGTTCAGAAGTAGTAGTAGCAAGTCTTGTTGTTCATGAAATCCTTTATGGCTGTTGGCGTTTACCAGCATCTAAACGCAAGGATTCTTTATGGAAATACATTAAAGATTCTGTGTTAGATTTGCCTGTGTTTGATTATGATATCAATGCTGCAAAATGGCACGCACAGGAAAGAGCTAGATTATCAAAAATTGGTAAAACACCTGCTTTTATTGATGGACAAATTGCGAGTATTGCGTTCTGCAATGACTTGATTTTAGTAACAAACAATATGGCAGATTTTCAGGATTTTGAGGATCTGATAATTGAGAATTGGTTTATTACAGTTGATTAGATTGAGGTGAATTACAGCAGTTTCCGATATTATGAAGTACAGATATTAATAATAAAACTCTTGTGGTGCGGGCAAGATGCCCGCACAAGGTGTACCTCACTCAAAGCTACTTGCTGTATGATAGAAGGAGACAATATTTGCCATTGAAATTATACAGCGATTCCGACTTCTGGAAGAAGCCGGGGATCTAAGTACAACAAAACTAACCAGTAATCGTTCCCGTTACAGGTGAACTCGCACTAGCATACTCTTTAATAGGCATTCTACCGGACAAATAAGCTATGCGACCCGCCACAGTTGCTAAATTCATCGCATAAGCCATGGCTGGAGCATTTTCAGCCAAAGCGATCGCACTATTAATCAATAACGCATCCGCCCCCAATTCCATCGCCTCAGCAGCTTGTGAAGGCGCACCAATACCCGCATCTACCACCACTGGTATTTTAGCATTTTCAATAATAATCCGAATATTGGCCGTGGTTTTTAGCCCTTGTCCAGAACCAATGGGCGCGGCTAAAGGCATCACAGTGGCACAACCTACCTCTTCTAACCGCTTTGCTAACATAGGATCAGCATTAATATAAGGTAATACAGCGAAACCTTCTTTAACTAATTGTTCCGCAGCTTGTAAAGTACCTATAGGGTCTGGAAGTAAATATTTAGCATCAGGTATAACTTCTAACTTGACAAAATTATTATCCTCTTGTCCCAATAATTTCGCCATTTCTCTTCCCAACCGGGCCACCCGCACCGCTTCCTCCGCAGTTTGACAACCAGCAGTATTAGGTAACATCCAGATTTTACTCCAATCTAGCGCCTCCGCTAAACCTTCATGTCCCGGTGCATTAGTTTGTACCCGTCGCACAGCTACCGTCACAATTTCACAACCACTAGCAGCGACACTCTGCTGCATTTCTTGAATATTGCGATATTTACCAGTTCCGGTCATTAACCGAGATTTAAAGCTTTTTCCGGCAATAATTAATGGTGAATCTTGAACAGTAGTTTGGAATTCTGGTGTACGGTGTCCGTTAGTAATAGTAGCGGGAATTAACATCGGTGTAGTAGTAGATGACACAGTGGAAAAGCGGGAATAATGAAAATTAGCTAAAAGAGGATCTGCTTTTTGTTCACAAATCAAATCAGCAATTAATGTGGCTGTAATTGGTGTAAGTAAAATCCCGTTGCGGTGATGACCAGTAGCCAAGGTTAAATTATCACAATGACTATTACCTAAAATAGGTAATTCATCGGGTGTAGTTGGACGAAATCCCCACCACAGTTCTTGAAGAGGATAATTTTCTAATTGCGGATACAGTTGTATCGCTGATTGCAATAAATCTTGAATACCTTTCGGTGTATTTTCGGCAGTGAATCCCACATCTTCACTAGTTGCACCGATAATAATGGAACGATTGCGTCTAGGAACAATGTAAATATTTTCACCGAATAATATCCTAGTTAACGGTAATTCTGTCACAAAATCTGGAACTCTTAAACTCAACATTTGTCCTTTACGGGGACGCATTGGTAAAGGTAATAATTGATTGGTCCAAGCACCAGTAGCTAAAAGATAATGGTTAGCGTGAAATAAACCAGCATTAGTTTGTATACTAGTAACTTTTCCCTGTTGTTGAGAAATTGCTTCTACTGTAATTCTATCTTCAAATATAACACCCAGATTTTCAGCCGCAGTCCGCAGAACTTTAATTAAGACTCGATTATCAACTTGCCCGTCTTCAGGATACCACCAACCACCGACCACATCAGCACCTAAATCTGGTTGATATTGGTTAATAGTGTGTTTATCTAACCAGTTAGCGTTTTTGTATTGTTTGTTTTCAGGTTGTTTATAAACTGGTGCAAGAATACCACAAGGCCAATAACCTGTATTTAAACTTGTTAATTTTGTTAATTTTTCCGTCCAGTCTAAATATAAGTTACGCGATCGCCGACATAAAGTCAACATCGCTTCATTAGTAATATTTTCCGCATCAGGGGCTAACATTCCCGCTGCGGCATGGCTGGCTGCGGCAGTAAAATCACGGCAAAGCACAGTTACATTCGCGCCTCGTAATTTCAGTTCGACACCGCAAGCCAACCCGATAATACCACCACCAATAATTAAAACATCATTAGTCATTTAGTCATTTAGTCATTAGTTATTTAATTAATAGACATCTCCAGAAATAAAATATAAGTATTCTAGAACCCTTGTAGAGAGGTTACATAGAACGTCTCTACATTCTTTTTCGGAGATGTCTTAATCATTGGTCATTGGTTCTTTAAATTTGACTTTTGACCTTTGACTGGATTTTTCCCCAGTTACCACAAAGCCCGAATTGGTTCTTTTCCCTGACTATCATTACTACTAGTAGTTGAATTACTCTCCGTAGTAAAAGTTTCATCTGTAGGACTGGAATTGTCACTACCATTACTAGTGTTCTGTGCAGTAGTAGAAGAATTGTTTGTGGTTCCCGTAGAAAAATTACTTTGGGCTACACTAGTATTGCTGCCTTCATTGCGAGAATTGTTTCTACTTGTGGTTTTGGAGTCATTATTACTAATATTTTCCGAATTATTACCATTTGCAGCACTATTAACATTAATATTAGCCGGAAGAACACTAGATGCTTTACGTCCTAGGGGAACATTAGCAGTTTGTTGTCCACCCATAGGAAAGTTAATTCCTAATAATGTACCTAATAAAATTGCTACGCCGCCAGCCATTAAAATCAAGGGTGTCCATTTACCCATCTTTTTCTCTCCTTGTTAACCTTTTGGTGTCCAAACTAATTGGGGACTTTGATCTTAAAACCCATGAAATTTTGTTACTTTGATATCACCTAAAACCTGAATTTGACAAGCTAAACCCAGACTAATTGTAGGAGAATAAGGAGGAAGAGAACGTCGAGTTTGCTTACGCCAATTCCCTGTGGATACTTCAACTTCTACATTAACCGCAGAAGTACCACAAGCGCCATGGCTTGAGAGTTGATAATTCCAGAGCCATTGTAGGGGTCAATACCATGTTATCGGGGAACTTTGTGTAAATTGGTTTAATTTTTATCTACAGCACTTCCCGGTGTTATGAGGTGCATATCTAGCGGGCAAGATGCTCGCACCACAAGAGTTTCATGATTTAATTTTGTACCTCATCAGTGCGGAAAACGCTGTAACTAGGGAATATGGAAATTACTAAGATAGCTTTGTGTTGTATATTTATACTACAAGGTTGTCTTTTAGGTGTCAGTGTTCAATTAAAGGTTCACCAAATTTTTATGATTACAACCCCCTTAAATCAACTTTGGCTCTATGACACTACTCTCCGTGACGGAACTCAACGGGAAGGATTATCGGTGTCTATAGAAGATAAGTTACGCATTGCTCACAGACTTGATGAATTAGGTATTCCTTTTATTGAAGGTGGTTGGCCCGGAGCAAATCCTAAAGATGGTCAATTTTTCCAGCAACTTCAACAAAATCCCCTCAAACAAGCAGAGGCGGTCCCTTTTTGTTCTACCCGTCGTCCACATACCAAAGCCGCAGATGAACCCATGCTCCAGGCGATTTTGGCGGCTGGTACGCGCTGGGTGACTATTTTCGGGAAATCCTGGGATTTGCACGTTACAGCCGGACTCAAGACCAATCTAGAGGAAAATCTAGCGATGATTGGGGATACAATTGAGTATCTACGTTCTCAAGGACGGCGGGTAATTTACGATGCTGAACATTGGTTTGATGGTTATAAGCAAAATCCTGATTATGCTTTACAGACCCTCAAAGCAGCAGCTACAGCAGGTGCAGAATGGTTAGTTTTATGTGATACCAATGGTGGAACTTTAGCTCATGAAGTTTCGCAAATTGTTAAAGATGTCAGTTGTCAAGAAATTCACAAAATCGGTATACATACTCATAATGATTCAGAAATGGCGGTTGCTAATGCCTTAGCAGCGGTTATGGCTGGAGCTAAGATGGTACAAGGGACAATTAACGGTTATGGGGAACGCTGTGGTAATGCTAATTTGTGTTCTGTGATTCCCAATTTACAACTAAAACTGGGTTATAGTTGTATCGGTGAACACCAGCTAAGTCAACTTACAGAAGCTAGTCGGTTTGTGAGTGAAGTTGTCAATCTCGCACCTGACGAACACGCACCTTTTGTAGGAATTTCGGCTTTTGCTCATAAGGGTGGGATTCATGTTTCAGCGGTAGAACGTAATCCTTTGACCTATGAACATATTCAACCGGAACTGGTAGGAAACCAACGCCGCATTGTTATTTCTGAACAGTCTGGTTTAAGTAATGTTTTAGCTAAAGCTCGTACTTGTGGAATTGAATTAGATAAGGATCATCCCCAAGCTCGACAAATTCTCCAACGTATGAAGAAATTGGAAAGTGAAGGTTATCAATTTGAAGCCGCAGAAGCTAGTTTTGCATTATTAATGTATGAGGCTTTAGAATGTCGTCAACAGTTTTTTAAGGTTCAAGGTTTTCAAGTTCATTGTGATTTGGTGGAGGTGGAAGCAACTACTAATTCTTTAGCAACTGTGAAAGTATCTGTTAATGGTAAAAATATTCTCGAAGCCGCAGAAGGTAATGGACCAGTTGCGGCTTTAGATGCGGCTTTACGTAAGGCTTTAGTGAACTTTTATCCTCAAATTGCTGATTTTGAATTGACTGATTATAAGGTGAGAATTCTCAACGGAAATAGGGGAACATCTGCTAAAACCCGCGCTTTAGTAGAGTCGGGTAATGGTCAACAACGGTGGACGACTGTAGGAGTTTCTAGTAATATTTTGGAGGCTTCTTATCAAGCTGTAGTTGAAGGTTTGGAATATGGTTTATTGTTACATTTCCAAGCTGAAAAGCTGTTGAAGGTTTAGCAATACAATCTGGGGAGGGGTTTACCCTCCGCTATTTGATGATTTCCATGATGTTATGCTGTAGATATTGTGCAGATAATAATTAGGAATTTATCTCTAATAGAACTTTTAATACTCCTTTGGTTTTGGCTTTTTCAAAAGCCTCTAAACCTTGAGAAAGAGGATAATAAGCATGAATTAAAGATTGAACCTCTACTTTTCCTGTTGCTAATAATTCTAATGCTGGAGCAAAGGGACCGCAACGAGAACCAATGAGGGTAATTTCATCTACCACTAAAGAGGAAGCATCTAAACTGAGATTTCCTGCATAGGTGCTTTTTAAAATTAATGTTCCCCGTGGACGTAAAGCCCGACGAGCAATATTAAAACCTTCAGGATTTCCGGTACAATCAATGGAGATATCGAAATATTTATCAGTAACGCTATTAGCTAAACCAGTTTTTATTCCTCTCGCTGCTAAATTTACTAATTTTTCTTGATGTCTTCCTATTACTAATAATTCACAACCAGTTAAGGCTAAAGTTTGGGCTATTAATTGTCCTAGTTTACCATCTCCAACTACTAATACTCGGTCATTTTTACATATTTGTATTTGTTGTTGAATTTCCAATGCTGCGGCTATAGGTTCGGTAAAAGTTGCAGCCGCTGTAGAAACATTTTCCGGGACAAGATGCAAATTTTTGACAGGTAAAGATAGATATTCTGCAAATGCACCATGACGATTAACAATACCTAAAACGGTGCGATTTTCGCAATGTCTTGGTTGTCCTCGATCACAAAAACGACAATTACCACAAGCGGCGTTAATTTCACCAACGACTCTTTGATTAATTAACTGTTTTGGACCTTGTTCCACAACACCAACAAATTCATGGCCGATAACACCAGTATAAGGATAATAACCTTTAATTAATTCTAAATCAGTATTACAAATTCCTGCCTGTAAAACTCGGACTAAAGCCTCTCCCGCAGGTGGTTCAGGAAGGGGAATATCAGTGCGTAATTGTAATTGATTATTTTCTAGCCAAAGTCCTTTCATAATTTTGTTAATTTTCAGTTATCAAAATTTTCCACTTTCTAGAAATGGTGTAAATATCGGTACTAAACTTGAATTACTCAGAACCATTGTGGGAAAAGAGCGATCGCTATAATCCATTCCCGGCGATAATGGAAAAGACTCAGAATTGAGCGATACCCATATACTACCCGCAGCTTGAACAATTACCCAAGCACCTGCAATATCCCATACCTTTGGGGTGGCTTCAACTCCTCCCAAAGCCGCACCAGTAGCGACTGAAAGAAAGTTATAACTAGCAACTCCTAACATCCGAATTTTACAGGGAAAACCCGGTTGAATAATGTTGGTACTGCGAGAACAAAGATTAAAAAGGTGGTTTTTGCTGGGAGCATCTTTACTAGTATGAATAGGATGATTATTTAAAAATGCTCCTGTTGGCGTTGTTAAGCCCGATGAACCTGCCCAAAATCCATGAAATGTTTGATTTAATGGTGGTACATAAACATAGCCAAAAATTGGTGTTCCCTGATAAAGTAAGCCTAAGGAAATAGACCAAATGGGAATGCCTCTGGTAAAATTGGTTGTACCGTCTAAAGGATCAATAACCCAACACCATTCCGTATTCGGAAAAGTTTGACCTGATTGTAGCAGTCCGTCGCTATCACTTTCTTCGCTCAAAATTCCGTAACCTGAAAAGGTGGAAACAATAGCATCTCGAATTTCTCTATCTGCCCATTTATCTGATTTTGTGACTAAACTACCATCTGCTTTTTGTGAAGCTTGGACTTGTCCAAAATCCTGCATTAATTGTTTTCCAACTTTCTTAGTAGTGGTTTCTGCAAAGTCTAAAATTGTGTTCCAAAAATCGTTCATTTGTGAGTTGTTAGTAGTTCGTGGTCAGTGGTTGGTTGCAGTTATTAGTTGTGAGATAATTTTAGCACAGATTCATGAACAAGAAATTGGAGATATTATTAGTAGGTTGAGAATCTTCTCAAGACAAATCTATTTATTTAGGATATTTATTCACTACCTGGAACTCATCCTTTAGCAAGTTACTCAGATTCCCGCATACAGTATTTTCCGCAACTGGTTTTTGGTAATCTTTTTCTAGAAATATTTATCAAAATAACTGACCACGAACAACTAACAACCTGTAAGGGTAAAGCATAAAGCTAAACCCCTACAAAATCTAACTACAACTTTGTCCCACAGTTAGAACAGAAATTATGATTAGCTTGGTTTTGAGTCCCACAATTATTACAAACAATTGACTCAACAGCAGTCCTTGGAATCGGTTTAGGCAACCCAACCATTTGCGAATTATTTTTACCAGGCGCTACCATAGGATAACAGTTTTCATCTCTGGTAACATGAACATTCACAATCACAGGTCCATCATGTGCCAGCATTTCCGCAATTTTAGCTGCTAACTCTTCCCGCTTAGTAATCACCATTCCCTTGATACCATAAGCCTGGGCTAAAAGCTCAATATCAGGCATTCCTACCTCCATATTAGAAGACGAATAACGCTGACCATAAAAAGCTTCCTGCCATTGTCGCACCATTCCCTGCCAACCATTATTTAAAATTAGAGTCTTGACATTAATACCATATTGTGCTAATGTCCCCAACTCTTGCAAACACATTTGGAAACTGGCATCACCGCTAATACAAATCACTTCGTCATCAGGGAAGGCAACTTTGACACCCATGGCCGCCGGTACACCAAAGCCCATCGTACCTAAACCCGCACTAGAAATCCAGCGTCTTGGACCATTTTTGAGGAACTGGGCCGCCCACATTTGATGTTGACCCACATCAGTAGTATAAAATGCGTCCGGTGCTTGAGTACCAACCTCAACAACTACCTCTTGAGGAGAAATACTATCAGCATAATGAGGGACAATTAAAGGGTAATCTTGTCGCCAACGGTTAATTAAATTTAACCATTCTTTGGTTTGATTAGGTGCTGCTTGACTATTTGCGTTTTGACATCGCTGTAACAAGTCCTTTAGGACATTTTTAACATCCCCCACAATGGGGACATCAGGAACGCGATTTTTACCCACTTCTGCGGGGTCAATATCAATGTGAATAACCTTAGCCACAGAAGCAAATTCATCTAATTTACCTGTAACTCGGTCATCAAATCTCGCACCAACGCAAATTAATAAATCACAATCTGTAACGGCAAAATTAGCGTAGGCTGTGCCGTGCATTCCCAACATTCCCAAAGACAAAGGATGATGTTCATCAAATGCACCGATACCCATTAAGGTAGTAGTGACGGGGATATCAAATAATTCTGCGAGTTGTTTAACTTCTTCATGGGCATTAGCAGCGATCGCTCCTCCTCCAACATACAACAAAGGGCGACGACTTTCCCGAATTAATTGAATAGCCGCATTAATTTGACGAGGATTGCCCTTGACCGTAGGACGATAGCCAGGTAATTTAATCGAACCCGGTAAAACTGGAACATAATCAAATTCCTCTAAAGCCACATCTTTAGGAACATCAATTAAAACAGGTCCAGGTCTACCAGTGCTGGCAATATGAAAAGCTTCAGCAACAATCCGCGCCATATCTTTAGCATCACGGACTACATAAGAATGCTTAACAATGGGTAAGGTAATCCCATAAATATCTGTTTCCTGAAAAGCATCTGTACCGATTGCGGCTCGTGGTACTTGTCCTGTGACTACAATCATGGGTATAGAATCCATGTAAGCTGTAGCAATACCCGTAACTAAATTGGTTGCTCCAGGACCTGAAGTACCAAAGCATACTCCCACTTTACCAGTAGCACGGGCGTAGCCATCAGCGGCGTGGGATGCACCTTGTTCATGTCTAACTAAGATATGCTTAACCGTACCCCCAGCTTCTATTTTATAGAGGTCATCATAAATCGGTAGAATTGCGCCACCGGGATAACCAAAAATATGCTCAACACCATGACGGATTAGACTATCTATCAATGCAAAACCGCCAGATGCCCGTTTTGGTGAGGGAACTGACGAATTAGATACAGGAGAGGGCTGATTATTTTCAGATTTTGGGAGACTGATTTGAGAAGACGAAACCACAGTTAACCTCAAATTATAGCTAAAATTAACGCTTAGATTCTGTATTTAAAACTTCATTTTAAGTTAAAAATTCTCACAATTGTAGACGAAGCTTTATTGATTAGCACTAAGAATGATTTTGATTGTACGATTTTTAGGTCACATCTTGCAATACCCGCCGAGTATTTTGCCAAGTCCAGACACCAATAGCCCCCACAACTAGACTCATTGCTAATAAAACCGCTGATAAACCTAAGGCATTAACTAATTTAGTGGTAATTAATAAAGGTGCGGTGAGGGCGATATTAATGGCATGATTTTGAAAGCCAAAGACCTTACCGTGCATTTCTGAAGGTGTTTGTTGTTGAATTAAAGTTTGCATTGGCACGTTAACAAAAGCAGCACCCACGCCCAAGAAAATGCAAAGTCCTAATGCTACCGGTTGGTTATCAATGAAAATGAACAAACCCAAGGAAAAGGCCATAATCAAAAACCCAAATAAAGGTAAGGGTTTATGATGGAGACGATGACCAAAATTTCCTAAAATGGCCGCACCTATTACCATACCCACCCCGGCCGCGGCCACAAAAGAGCTAAATTCTTCTGGTGCTAAATGTAACCTTGCTGCCATGCCAATGGCTAATTCTATCAAGGCCGCAAATACACAGTATAAGGTGACTATTTGCAGCATGGCATTCCAGACCAGCCGATTTTGTTTGAGATAGCGCAGTCCTAGCAAGAATTCAGCCCAGGGATTAATTGCGGGTGTGGTTTTATCAATGTGTCTGTGTTCTCGAAACTGAATTGGCATCATAATCACGGCAGAAAGCAAGTATAAGCAGCCGACAACTAATTCTTTACCAAAGCCCTTGTTAAAGCTTTCAAACCAATTCAACATGGGAGTAGCCACAGCATTACCAATAATCAATGCTGCCATCATGGTACTACTAAATAAGGCATTGGCCGCCATTAAAGCTTCTTTTCTCACCAACAGCGGAATTGAAGCTTGTTCTGCTGGAGCAAAAAACTGGGTGACGGTGGAGATAGCAAAGGTGAAAAATAACAGAATTGCAAATTCTCGTGGTAAAAAGGGAATTAACACCATGAATATCCCCCGCACCAAATCAGAACCTACCATAATCAGTTTTTTTGGCACACGGTCAACGATTACACCACCTGCAGAGCCAAATAATATTGCTGGTACTGTAAATGCCATGTATAAATAAAAGCGTGAATCACCATTAATTTGATTAATGGGTAGGTAGAGTTTGAGTAAGGCAATCATTAAAACAAAGAATACCTTATCTGCTAATTGGGAAATTAGTTGACCAATCCACAGGAGGATAAAACCCCGATTTTTTAGCAGTGCGGTAAAACCATTATTAACAGCAGCAGGTTCAGTAGGAAGCATCAGATACTTGGGAATGGGGAATAAATAACCACTATTTTTTGTTATAGCGTTCTAAGAGAAAATTGAGAAATTCAGCCGCGCTGAGGTAGTTTTTGGGTGGAGAGAATCCAGGGGAGGGATTTACCCACTTTCCTTGAACAGATTGGGGAGAGTACCACATTGATAAATGGTCAACTGCTGGGTCGGCATAAAAGTTATTTTCGCCTATACCGAGATAAGCTGAAGTCCAATGGGTATAATGATCATGACTTAAACGATGAATAGGAAATTTTCCCACAAGAGGAACTCCCCAACCATCAATAGCAATAAAAGCTTGAACATGACCCCCCAAAAGTTGCCACGCTGTGGCCGCACCTATACCTCCAATTACACCAGCACTAAAGCAAATGAACATAACAGGCGATTCTAGCTTATTACTGAGGCGATTGTACAAAAAATCTAAAATATGAAATGCTGATAAAGTTAAATAACTCTGTCCAGGGAAAACCAGTAAATCTACTGATTTTTGACTAGTTGGGTTTAAGCACCCTTGGATAAAGCTTTGAGTTAATGCTGGTTCATGAATTCCTGGACAAATAATAATAGGCATTTACTTTTTCTCTGGGAAAAGTCTAGAAAAAAATTAAAGATTACAAGTAGGTATACATAATAAAATCAATATATGTTTAGGTTTATAAAAACCGTGAAATACCCTATTCATGAGGGATTAGTTATTTTTATTTCATTACATAGATTGATTCTTTAACGCCAACTTACTTGGATTTTTCCCCCTATTGCTCCTACCAATCTCGCGGAGCAGACACTCGAATTGGCATGAATGGGTTAGTTGTAGAAAACCATTTTATACTTGAAAAGTTTTAGTGATACTATCTTCTACTCTTGTATAAATATAGGTTTCTGGTTCATTAATTTTCTGAGTTTTGAAGATTTTTTCAGCCCGCTCCCACAAATCTGTATCTTCTCCATAAGAAACATTATTAAATCCTTTTAATTCAAAAAATACGTGCCTTTTACAAAAAAATGTGCCTCCTACAACGCATTCTCTAATGTTAATTGTTTGACCAGGTTGAAAATAATCAGGAACGGAAAATTCTTCTTCAATTTCAAACCCACCCACAATCAAGTCAATCTCTGGATTAGCTTCCATAAATTCCAACCGCGATTCTAGATGATTGGGTTTATAAGTGTCATCACTGTCAATAAATGTGATATAGTTTCCAAAGGATGCTTGAATACCCGCATTTCTAGCATAAGCTGCTTTCCGATTTTGATGTTTAAGATAACGGATATGATTAAATTCTTGTAAGTAAGCATTGACAACTTCAAAGGTATGATCTTGACTACCATCATCAACTACAATTAATTCAAAATCCTGAAAAGTTTGTTGCAGTACACTATTTATGCAGTCATTTAAGTATTTTGCACGATTGTAAGTAGATAAAATCACTGATATTGTAGGTTTTGGATGGAAATTTATACTAGGCATTTTCTGGATTCTTACAAAAGTTATGTTTAATTTGAGTATAACTTCCACATTATATGTTATTTATTATGTTATTTATAGATTACGATAAAAATCATCTATTTTTCAAAATTCTTCAATATTGTGAACCAGAATCAGCTTATTCAACAAGGGTTAAATCAGGAGATACAGCAGGTTGCAGGATTATATCCTAAAATTACAGTTGTTATGCCAGTGTATAATGGCGAAAAATATCTTGATACAGCGATAAAGAGTATTTTGAATCAAAAGTTTACGAATTTTGAATTTGTTATTGTTGATGATGCTTCGACAGATAACAGCGTAGAAATTATTAATTCTTATCAAGACCAACGCATCAAATTGATCAAAAATAATGTAAATTTGGGGATACCAACAACTAGAAATAAATGTTTACAAGAATCATCAGGTGAATACGTTGCTGTTTTAGATTGTGATGACTATGCTTATCCATCAAGATTAGCAGAACAACTTGAGTTTATGGAAAATAACCCAGATTTTGGCATGGTTGGGTCTTGGGTTGAATTAATAGATGAAAATGATGATTTGACCGGTGAAGTGTGGAATGAGGACGAACCTAGTCAGAAAATTCCTTGTAGACTGCTATTCCATAACTATTTTGCTCATTCAGCGGTCTTGCTGAGAAGAAGTGCTTTAGATACCGTTAAGATCAATGGAGAGATTTACAGAAAAGATTATCCTAATGCTCAAGATTATGATCTTTGGGTAAGAATCTCCAAAAAATTCAAAGTTTGGAATATTCCCAAAGTTTTAATTAAATATCGTGTACATTCCCATTGTATAAGTCTAAAATCTGCAAATTTAGTTGAACAATTGACCTGTAAAATAGTTACTGAGCAAATGAATAATTTAGGTATTCAACCTACTGATAAACAATTAGCATTACATAGACAGATAGGATCATATAATCCCCAGGAAATTGATACATCTATAGAGTACATTAAAGAAGTAGCAAATTGGTTAACAATCCTCAGAAATGCTAACAATAAAACAGGTGTATATGATCATCATAACTTTAATCAAGTTTTGGCAGATTTACAGTTATCAATGTTTTGTCATTGTCTTAAACAACGAGAAATAGAATTTACTTAAAGTTGATTACTTACAGCCATTCCCGGTGTTATAAGGTACATATCTAGCGGGCAAGATGCCCGCACCACAAGAGTTTTATCATTCAACTTTGTACCTCATCAGATCGGAAAGCGCTGTAAGTCTAATATTCCCCGTTCCCCATCTAAAGTCACTTGTAATCCAACGGGTAAAGCTGCATTAGGGCTATCATGACCAAAGGGGAGATCAGAAACTATGGGAATACCCAAATCACCCAAACAATCGCGCAATACTTCCTCCACAGTAAAACTAGGTATACTGGGGGGTGCTTCACATTTAGTAAATCCTCCCAAGGCAATACCGCGAATTTTAGATAGAATACCACTTAATCGCCATTGAGTTAACATTCTATCTATCCGATAAGGTGCTTCTGTCACTTCTTCAAAAGCTAAGATCACACCATCAAGATTGGGTAAAATCGATGTTCCTAAAAGATGGGTTGCGACTGTCAAATTACCAGGAAGCAAGATTCCCGTACTTGTTCCACCACCCCAACCTTTACCCTTTAAAGGTGCGACAGGACGACCTTCTACCATGTCCAATAGCCTCTGTATTGACCATTCTGGCTCATTAGCTAGGGTGGTGATGACGGGACCATGTACACTGACAATATTGGCGTTGTGGAGACTCCAAAGCAGGGCTGTGATGTCAGAAAAGCCGATTAACCATTTAGGTGAGATGATATTTTCTGGCCAAGTCCAATTTTCTAAAATCCGGGTACAGCCAAAACCACCTCGCGCGCAAAGAATACCCTGACATTCTGGATCTTGCCATGCTGATGCTAATTGTTGAAGACGATGAGTATCTGTACCAGCGAGATAACCATGTTTATTATCTATGTTATCACTAATTTTAACTTGATAACCACGCGCTTTCCAAATTTCTATACCTTGATTAAAAGCTTCAAATTCTCGCAATGCACCACTGGGAGCAATGACGCGGAGTAAATCACCTGGTTTGAGATATGGGGGTAAGATAGGGAGTGACATTGGTAGAAAATGTAAGTAATATTTATATTTTTGGTATTTATCGCTGATTTAGCTCTGTTNAGGGGACTTTTTTCGGGGATAATTCCAAAGTTAATGATTCCTCTGGGTTATTTATTTCATTAATAGTAATTGTCTGATTTTTTACTCCGATTTTTTCCCGCTGGTTGATTAAATAAATACTGATTAATGTGAGAAAAACACCTAACCACTGTATAATTGTCAAGACTTCTGAAAGGAAAATATAACCGAATATTAAAGCAAAAACTGGTGTCAAAAAGGTGAGAGAACTTAAGCTGGTGAGATTTCCACTGGAAGCAAAGTAAAAAAATAAACCATAAGCGATCGCACTACCAAACACAGTAGCATAACTTAATGCCATCCAATCTGATAGTAAAAGATTTTGCCATTGTTGAGATTCTAATACTGAAGAAATTCCCCACAAAGGTAAGCCACCGATAATCATATGCCATCCTGTAGCCATTACTGGATCTGCATATTGGCACACAAACCTAATCATCACCGTTCCCACGGCCATTGATAAAGCTGCGAGTAACATTAACCACTCACCATTATTAAATAACTGTTGCCAATTATCAGTGTAAATGGTGATCCCTGAGTCAAAAAGATTGAAAATCCACTCCTGGGGTAAACCAATCAGACTAATTCCTATAATTCCGAAGCCTAACCCCAACCACCCCCATAACCCAATATGTTCTTGAAATAACCAGAAAGACAGTAAAGCTACTGCTAGAGGTTGGGAGTCTATCATGACCGAACCTAAACCAGCATTGGTTCTAACTAAACCTTCTGCTAAAAAGCCTTGAAATAATGTGCCATCAACTAAAGCAAATATAATAATCCATAACCACGCTAACCAACTTTTAGGTACTGGTTTACCCATGAATCCTGCTACCATAAGAATTAACACCCCCGCAGGTATTAATCTCACTCCAGCCATAAACAAGGGTGTGGTGTGAGGAATTATACCTTTCATGGCTACCATTGCTGTACCCCAAAGGAAAAAAGGAGCAATTAATAGTAGATAAGCTAGAGGATTTTTAGATTCACTGAGTTGCACTTGCATGGGATAATTATGGTTGTTTTTAAATAGATGCAGTAGGGAATAGGGAATATATCCAAAGGACGATTAATCACCAATTACCAAGATGAACAAATTGTAGGATTCTGTGGGGAGAATGTAAATGATCACAACTAAAGCAAGAGTTGAAGATAGTTTTGGGGTTACATTAGCACCATTATCTGTAGAAGAAATTTATAGTCAAGCAGATAATCCTGCTAATGGTGCTGTGGTGCTGATGAGTGGTATGGTTCGTAATCAAACTGATGGTAAGTCTGTGGTAGCTTTGGAGTATCAAGTCTATGAACCTATGGCTTTACAGGTGTTTTATCAAATTGCTGAAGATATTCGTAATCAATGGACTGATGTAAGTCGGGTAGTGATATATCATCGCATTGGTAGATTATTAGTTGGAGAAATTAGTGTGGTTGTGGCCGTGGGTTGTCCTCATCGTGGTGAGGCTTTTGCAGCTTGTGAGTATGCCATTGATACGTTAAAACACAATGCACCTATTTGGAAAAAAGAACATTACAGCGGGATGGGGGAAGATGGATCTGTAATATTACAGTCTAGTTGGGTATCTATTAAAAACTGTAACCATGAAGGAGGGACAGAAGTTTGAGAAACTCCACCCCATTTTTTAGCACATTTTATATATTCTCCCAAAACCTTTTCCCCTGACATAACGACAATTTTTAATGCCAACCTACTTAGTATCATCACTATTTTTTCATAGTATTGACCTAAATCAGCTTAATTATAAACTATATTTGCCCCTTGCGTATCAGGGAAGATTGATCGCACAATTGAACCTACACCGATTTCCATCCAGGCACTTGACATTTCTGCTTCTACGGACTTGACAATACTTTTATCAACTAAAGCTAAAAGTGTGGGACCTGCGCCACTAATTACCATACCGTAAGCACCAGCAGCAATAGCTGCCAGATTTACAGTATCATAACCAGGAATCAAAGCTTGGCGATAAGGTTGATGTAACTTATCTTGTAAGGCTGCTCTTAACCATTCTTCCCGATTAGTTGCTAAACCCCGCAATAATAAACCCAAATGAGAAATATTGAAAATTGCGTCAGCACGACTGATTTCTGTGGGTAAAACCTGACGTGCTTCTAAAGTTGATAGTTCAAAATTAGGAATTGCTACCACGGGAATTATATCCCGATGCCAGGGAATATCGCAAATTTCCCAACCTTTATGACTGGTAGCGGCCAAACGACACCCACCTAACAATGCTGGTACTACATTATCAGGATGTCCTTCCATAGCGATCGCTAATTCCATCACTTGGAACTCAGACAAAGGTGAACCAGCCAACCCATTAGCCGCAACCAACCCCCCGACAATAGCAGTTGCAGAACTACCCAAACCTCGCGCCAAAGGCACACCCAACTTAATTTCTATTTTCACCCCTGGCGGTGTTTGTTGTATATATTGATATAATTTAACAAAAGCTTGGTATAAAAGATTATTCTCATCAGTTTGCAACTTTGGGGCTTCTAAACCGGAGACTTTAATAATTAACTCATCTGTATCAAGGATGGTAAACTTAAACTCATTATAAAGCTTTAAAGCTACACCAATACAATCAAAACCTGGTCCTAAATTCGCTGTTGTAGCGGGAACTTTAACAGTAATGCTAGAAACTACAGACATTTAAGTTAATTGAAAATTTTAATATGAACTACCCCATCTTACAGGTTTTTCGGTATGATCAAAATCACAATCGCCTAAAACCTGAATTATTTTCAAGAGATATCAAGCCCTGTTCACTTGGGCCAGAATTATGGACATATTAGAACTAAAACGCGAAATCGAAACATTGTCTAACCGCCTGGGTAAAACCCAGGACTATCTTTGACGTACCTGCACTCAAAGCTAAAATTCACGACTTAGAGCAAATTTCCGCCCAAACAGAATTTTGGGAAGACCAAAATCAGGCACAAAACACCCTACAAGAACTCAATGATCTAAAATCCCATTTAGATCAGTATTATCAGTGGCATTCTCACTTAGACGATACCAGGGCAGTAGTTGAGCTATTGGAATTAGAAACCGACACAGCATTATTGCAAGAAGCGGAATCTACCATTACCAAACTTAATCATGACTTAGACCAATGGGAACTACAACAACTTCTTTCCGGCACTTACGACGATAAAGGCGCGGTTCTGACAATTAATGCTGGCGCTGGTGGTACAGATGCTCAAGACTGGGCATTTATGCTCATGCGGATGTATACAAGGTGGGCAGAAGATCATGGTTATAAAGTTACCTTGGCTGAAGAATCAGAAGGTGACGAAGCCGGTATTAAATCCGCAACCCTAGAAATTACGGGACGCTACGCCTATGGTTACTTACGGTCTGAAATGGGTACTCACCGTCTAGTCAGAATTTCCCCCTTCAACGCTAATGGAAAACGCCAAACCAGCTTTGCGGGAATTGAAGTCATGCCACAAATAGATAACTCCGTCAAGTTAGATATTCCCGACAAGGATTTAGAAATTAGCACCACCCGTTCAGGCGGTAAAGGTGGACAAAACGTCAACAAGGTAGAAACCGCAGTCCGCATAGTTCACCTCCCCACCGGTCTAGCAGTTCGGTGTACAGAAGAACGTTCACAACTGCAAAACAAAGAAAAAGCCCTAGCCCGTTTGAAAGCCAAGCTGTTAATAATTGCCAAAGAACAACGAGCCCAAGAAATTGCCGAAATTCGCGGTGATATGGTGGAAGCTTCCTGGGGTAATCAAATCCGTAACTATGTATTTCACCCTTATCAAATGGTTAAAGACCTCCGGACAAGCATCGAAACCACAGCTATTACCGATGTAATGAATGGTGAACTTGATATATTCATTCAAGCCTATTTACGACAGGAAAACCAGATAGTTAATGGGTAGAGGAAAATCAGTATCAGTATATCCACTAACTGAAGGATGAAAACAATATTTAAGCCTCTCCTCCTCATCTGGGAGAGGTTTATTAAGGGAGTTTGAATATTTTGCAGCCTTGATTATGAACTAAAACCTATATGTTAAAGTAATAAAGGAAATTACCAGAAATTATCATGGCCAAATCTTCCGCCACAGAATCCCAACCCAGCTATGTTAAACTTGCCATGCGAAACATGGTCAGAAAAGGCGGTACGTCTCTCAAACACTTGGCTTTAACTGCAGTAGGACTGTTGTCTGTTCTTGTGGGTTTAGCATATCTTACCCGCTAAGAGAGGAAAACTTGTGTCTCTACAGGTAGAATTATATTTAGAAAATTACTTTGATGACTTTTCCTCTAGAGCCGTCAATATTGGTGATAATTACCCTATTCTGCCGGAAACTTGGGAAAATTGGTTTCAGCAATGGTTGGAAGTTCTTGAGGATTATCTACCAACTGCACCTAGCTATGAAATCAGCTTGCGGTTGACAACGGATACAGAAATTCAAACCCTCAATTCCCAATATCGTCAGCAGGATAAACCTACAGATGTCTTGGCCTTTGCCTCTCTAGAAGCAGATTTACCACAAAGTCAGGAAATGTTGGCCTCTATGCCTTTATATTTGGGGGATATTATTGTCTCTATGGATACAGCGCAGCGTCAGGCACAACAGCAGGAACATAGTCTATCTACGGAGTTAGCTTGGTTGACAGCCCATGGTTTATTACATTTGTTAGGTTGGGATCATCCTCAGGAGGAGAGTTTGTTACAAATGTTAAATCAGCAAGTTGTGTTACTGAAGAAAATAGGTATTATTATTAGCCTAGAGTCGTAAATATTTAGTCGCAATTGCAAATCTTAGTGATTAATCAGGTTAATACAATAAAACCAAACTATGTAAAGAAACATAAAATTTCTCAAAACTTCTTGACTCTTGCATGAGTGCCTCTTACCTTGCGATAACGCCAACTTATTTTTATAGAGGAGATCTGGAAAATAGCCTATAATTCCCTCACATTGGATCTGTCCATGAAAATCGGTAAATTATCAGCCTTTTATATATCTTATTCTTTTGTCTATGTCCCCAAAAGTTTCGTCATCATCAACCAATAAGAGCTTACCAACGCTTGTGTCCAAAGATAGGGAACTTTCCTGGCAAATTGCCTCTAATTTATTTGTGAGTTTTAAGTATGCTTGGGCTGGAATTATCTATGGTTTTCAGACTCAGCGTAATTTTCGTATTCATGTGGCTGTCTGTGTCTTGGCTATTGGTTTAAGTTTATTTTTACGGTTGGAAACAGTGGAAATAGCTATTATTTCTATTACCAGTGGTTTAGTTTTGACCTTGGAGTTAGTAAATACTGCCATTGAGTCAATTGTAGACTTAACGGTAAAACAGTCTTATCATGAGTTGGCAAAGGTCGCTAAAGACTGTGCTGCTGGTGCTGTACTTGTCTCAGCTTTAGTTGCATTGTTGGTTGCTTCTATACTAATATTACCGCCTTTATCAAACTTAGTTATGTCTAATTTCTAGATAATGGGTATTGCATTGTGTTTGCTTAAACAATTTTTATATCTGTTTGGTCTAATAAATGGTAATTGGCAACAAACAATTACTCGTCAAAGATCATCCGTAATTACCCTAACTAGATATGAAATTTTTTCTGGAGAACTTTTTTGATCTTTAAATAAAATTGGGTAAAAATTGTGATATTAGTCATTGATAATTACGACAGCTTCACCTATAATTTAGTACAATATTTGGGAGAATTGGCGGCAGATTTTCCCGTAGCCAATGATCTGCAAGTGGTGCGAAATGATCAGATCACGGTGGATGAAATTAGGAAATTAAACCCAGACGCAGTGGTGATTTCTCCAGGTCCTGGTCGTCCAGATGATGCGGGGGTTTCTCTCAATGTGATTACCCAACTTGGAAATCAACTGCCGATTTTAGGTGTGTGCTTGGGACATCAAAGTATTGGCCAGGTTTTCGGTGGTAAAATTGTCTCTGCTCCAGAATTGATGCACGGTAAAACGTCCCAGGTCTCGCATACAGGGATAGGAATTTTCCAGGGTCTAGAAAATCCTTTGACTGCTACCAGATATCATAGTTTAGTTATTGAGCGGGAAACTTGCCCAGATGTGTTGGAAATTACGGCTTGGGTGGAAGATGGTACAATTATGGGTGTGAGACACCGGAATTATCCTCACATTCAAGGGGTCCAATTTCATCCAGAAAGTGTTCTGACTACTTTAGGTAAGGAACTACTGAGAAATTTTCTGCGAATTTTATGAGGTGAGAATATATGAAACGACGACAATTGATTGGCTATGCTGGGGTTGGTTTAGTAACGGCTGTAATTGCTAATTTAGGTGATCAAGTTCCAGTAAATGCCCAAAATAGTGATGTATCCATTCAGTGGTTAGGTCATACTTGTTTTTTGTTGACTACTGAAAATGTGAAGATTCTTATTAATCCCTTTAATAATTTAGGATGTACAGCTAAGTATCGTCCCCCAATAGTTAAGACGGATTTAGTATTAATTAGTAGTCAATTGTTGGATGAAGGGGCAATAGATAAAATACCGGGAAATCCTAAATTGGTTTATCAGCCGGGGGTTTATGAATTTAGAGGGGTTAAGTTTCAGGGAATTACTACTGATCATGATCGTCAAGGTGGAAAACGATTTGGGAAAAATGTGGTTTGGAAATTAACATCAAGGGGAATGAATTTACTACACTTAGGTGGATCTGCTGCACCTATTACCCTAGAGCAAAAAATCCTCATGGGTCGCCCTGATGTCCTATTTATTCCCGTGGGTGGTAGTGCTAAGGCTTACAATGCCCAGGAAGCAAAAGATGCGATCGCTGTCTTAAATCCTAAGTTAGTCATTCCCACCCATTACCGTACCGCAGCGGCTGATAGTGATAATTGTGACATTACCCCAGTGGATAATTTTCTAACTTTGATGCAGGGTGTTAATATCCGCCGGAGTAATAATGATTCTGTGATAGTTAATTCTCAGAGTTTACCGAAAAATACGGAAATTCAGATTTTGAGTTATAAATTTTGACAAGATCCCTGAAGTTTTCAGGGAGTTGGGGATATTGTGGTTATTTATTAACTAATAATAGTTCTTCCTTATCAACTTTATCATAACATTTTTAAAGTTTTTTGTCAACACCAAAAAATAAATTTTTCCCGGTTGTCGTTTTTGCGTTTTTTAGCGAAACATAATGGGGATTACAAAAAGCAGAGTTTTCGGGAATTTTTAATTTTTAATTTTTAATTCCCTGTTCCCTGCTATAAATATAGTTTTTATATATTTTAGATTTTTGTCAATCATCGGGGAGTCAAATGAAGATATTAGTGCTGAGTTGGGAATTTCCACCGAGGATAGTGGGAGGAATTGCTCGTCACGTTGCTGAGTTGTACCCGGAACTAATCAAGCTGGGTCATAACATCCACCTAATTACCCCAGAATTTGGTCCAGCATCTTCGTATGAAGTTGTGGAAGGAATTCATATTCATCGTGTCCAAGTGCCTGCCAGTAACGATTTTTTCCACTGGGTGGTAAACTTAAATGAGAGTATGGGAGAATATGGCGGTAAGTTATTGATGGAAAAGGGTCCATTTGATCTGATTCATGCCCATGATTGGTTAGTGGGGGACGCAGCTATATCGCTAAAGCACATCTTTAAAACTCCCTTAATCGCCACAATTCACGCCACAGAGCATGGACGCTGCAACGGTATTCATAATGATATCCAACGCCATATTCATGATAAAGAATATGCACTAGCTCACAATGCTTGGAGGGTGATAGTTTGTACTGAATATATGCGTCAAGAATTAGTGCGATCGCTATACGTCCCCAGTGATAAAATTGACGTAATTTATAACGGTATTCGTCGAGAAAAGAAAATACATGATCGGGATTTTCATGCTCAAGATTTTCGGCGACAATTTGCGGCAGATGGTGAGAGAATTGTTTATTATTTAGGTCGCATGACCTATGAAAAAGGTGTACCTGTGTTGCTTAATGCTGCTCCTAAGGTGCTTTGGGAAATGGAGGGTAGTGTTAAATTTGTCATAGTTGGTGGTGGTAATACTGACCATCTCAAACGTCAAGCTTGGGATTTAGGGATTTGGCATAAGTGTTATTTTACTGGGTTTCTTTCTGATGAATACTTAGATAAATTTCAAACTATCGCTGATTGTGCAGTTTTTCCCAGTCTTTATGAACCTTTTGGTATTGTTGCTTTAGAAAGTTTTGCCTCTCGCGTACCAGTGATAGTTTCTGATACTGGTGGTTTTCCCGAAGTAGTTCAACACACGAAAACGGGAATTACAACTTGGGTAAATAACCCTGACTCTGTAGCTTGGGGAATTTTAGAAGTTTTGCGAAACCCAGATTATTGTCAATTGTTGGTAAATAATGCTTATGCAGATTTAGAAAAAAGATTTAGCTGGCCAAAATTAGGTAAGCAAACAGAAAAGGTTTATGAGAGAGTAGTGAAGGAGCGAGCAGAAGTTTTTTGGTTATGAGAATCAAAGATGATCCTGATGATTGGCCGTAAAAAAACAGTACAAACCCTGTACGCTAGGAATTGAGCCTGGAAAAATGCGAGAGTTAGAAATGATTGCTGTTTGCTTGACAAGATTTTAATATGACAAAGGCGTTCATAAGTATATCTAGGTATTTGCAAAATGCAAAAAATAGCTTGTTGAAGATGGTAAACCGAATCATAGATCGTTTAACAACCAAGTTAAAGCGATTCTTTCAAGATATCATCGCTAATACTCAACCACCCCAGTCTGAACCAGCTTATAAACTACCTAAATTAGCTGGTCCTGTTCATAACTTAGGTGGTGGTGGTCCTGATGTTGATGACGCTATTCAGTGGATGATTAATCAAGTCAGGGGAAGTAGTAACAGCGACCATAAAGTTAATGTTTTAGTAATTCGTGCTGCTGGTAGCGATGATTATAATCAGCTAATTTATCGCATGAGAGGTGTTAAGTATGTGGAAACTCTGATCATCCGTAATCGTCAAGAAGCGAACAGAACGGATATTTTTGATAAAGTCAGAAATGCTGAGGTAATTTTCTTTGCTGGTGGTGATCAATGTGAATATATTCGTCACTGGAAAAATACTAAATTAGAAGTAGCGATCAAGTCAGTTTATGATAAAGGTGGTGCTGTTGGTGGTACAAGTGCCGGAGCGATGATTCAAAGTGAATATGTTTATGATTCTTGCGCTTGTGTAGATAGCATTGAAACTCACGAAGCACTGGATGATCCCTATGGGAATATTACCTTTACTTATAACTTTTTCCAGTGGAAATATTTGCGTGGAACTATCATTGATACCCATTTTGATGAACGCAAAAGAATGGGAAGAATTATGGTTTTTATCGCTCGACAAATTCAAGATGGTATATCTCCAACTGCTTTAGGAATAGCAATTAGTGAAGAAACTTCTTTACTAGTTGATAAATACGGTATTGCTAAAGTTATGGGTAAAGGTGCAGCGTATTTTGTGTTAGGAGATCATCCCCCAGAAGTTTGTGAAAAGGGAACTCCTCTCACTTATCATGACTATAAAATTTGGAGAGTCCCCAGAGGTGACACTTTCGATTTAAATCAATTACCGTCAAGAGGTTATTATCTTAGAAGTGTGAAGCGGGGAAGATTTGATTCAGATCCTTATTAATACTATTTCTCTGCACAAATCTATCTCATTAGCCCACTTGAGTGGGCTTTGTTTGTGTGATATTCTGATGAATAAATAACAATTATCCATATTTATAGCAGTTCCCATACTTGTGAGATACAAAGTTTTTTAGTTTTAGGGAATGGGGAATGGGGTTAGACTGGGAAACTATATATAGTTTTATCTTATTTAGTATTATGAATTAGTGACTTGCATCTTACTTAAAATCCGACGCGAGACATTAAAAAATATCAAACCTAAAATTACTCCTACCTTGGCAATACCTTTATCAATAGCATCTCTTGCTGGGTCTTCTCCTGACCATTTTTTAGGGATAAATTGATTAGTAGCATATAATTTTCAATATAGCTATTACTAAGGTTGGTATGGTCATAATCTTGGATAATTAAGGGAATATTTTGACTTTCTAATCTGGTAGCAAAACCGAAGATTAATAATGTCATAAATGGCAATAAAAATGCTAATGTCAATCGGTCACGCTTAATTTGAGATAATTCTTTAATACACTGAGAAATAATTCTTTTCATAAGTAGTTATAATTAGAGAGCCTTTTGGTGTTAGTCTAAAGAATTATGACAAAATTCAAGTTAATTGAAAGTAAAAAACTTCTAGAAAGACCAGAGCATAAACTTAGTTTAAGCGATCGCCTACGCAAACGCAAAATCCTCGCACCTTTAATAATCTTTATCTATTGTCTTATCTTCAAAGGTGCTATTCTTGACGGTTGGCATGGATGGTATTATACATTTCAGAGAGTTTTAGCAGAAATATTGTTGAGTATACATATAATAGAAGCAGAAAAAAATATATTAAGCAATTAATTATGCGCTTAGATAATTACACACTTGGCAGTTATACACCCGGAGCGCCATACAGTCAACAAATTTTATGGTACTTCATTGGCTCACCCCTAGTAGAGAGTTATTGGCTGCCTATATCATCTATAAAAGTTTCAATACTGAGGCTGTTTGGTGCTACTATAGGTAAAGGTGTACGTATTAAAACAGGAGTAAAAATTAAATTTCCCTGGCGCTTGACCATTGGTAATCACGTTTGGATTGGAGAAGATACTTGGATTGATAATCTAGCTAATGTTACCATTGAAAATCATGTTTGTTTATCCCAAGGAGTTTATCTTTGTACTGGTAATCATAACTGGAATCATCCCAACTTCCAACTAATTCCTGCCCCTATTCACATTCAAGAGGCTAGTTGGATAGCGGCGAAATCAGTCATCGGACCAGGTGTTACTATTGGACGAGGAGCAGTTTTAGCATTGGGTAGTGTCACGGGAAAATCCTTAGAAGCCAATATCGTCTACTCAGGAAATCCGGCTCAACCAATCAAAAAAAGGACAGAATGGGAAAATTTAGCATCAGACACTAGCAAAAATTAGCGGAATGTGGGTTTTAAGTCATGCTTATTGGGGTTCTGAATTTTCTGACCGAAAAGACGGGACACAAGCCCCGTCCTTCTAGGACGGTTTTATGTTAAAATTTGGTCATAGTCGCCTTATGGCATTGGGAGACTTTAAACGGACATGGAGGGACGATAAGACCACTTGTGG
>B570J13885_100012_pt1 | contig 27228 bp, 16 predicted proteins | sample LakMenEpi21Jul08_FD_13885 | JGI IMG/M metagenome (IMG submission 13885)
AGAAAGAAAAGCGCAAAGCCATAGCGAGACATAAGCAACGCCGTCAACAACGTTCTCGCTTCAAGCGATAGATTTTAGCGGAGAAAGTAGAAGCCTCTCACCTCCCCGACGAGGTGATGAGATGAGTCTGTATATAGTAGTTTCCATGCTTGTGGGTACAAAGTTCTTTAGTTTGAGGGAACAGGGAACAGTCAATAAATTGCTGTGTACTTCATGACGATACAAGTAAAAGGGAAGAGGGAAGAGTAAAGAAATTTTCAGGGTTTTTACATTTAAAAAGGGAAACCAAAACACCTTCTAGTAGTTCACAAAAGCTGCAAAAATATAAATAAAGTCGGGATAGGGCATTTATTCTAGTTAATATTTTGGGGGTGTGATGGTCAACTTATCCACAAATAGTTCCGCCGATCTTCAACTTTTAGATCTGCAACTGACACCAATGAAGATAGCAGAAACTGCGTTAGAGCCAATTACTAACAGTTCACAAATTGGCCAATCTTTCTCAATGACTGCGGCTTTAAGCAACTTAGAAAATAAAACTAGTAGGGATCTAGTTATCTATCCAGGAGAAGCTAGTGAAATGCTAATCCAACTAGAAAATCGTAGCCAACAAAAATATATCTACTTTGAAATTCAAATTGAGACAAATTTCCCCAATCATTGGTATGTTTTTCGGATTGAAAATAACCAAATTGCTCCTCAAAAAAAAATAGAAGCGGGGCTTTGCTGTCAAATTCCCGAAGATTTTTTTGAATCTCAAAAATCTTTCCAATCAGATCGATATATTAACCTAGATTATTTTGGGCGAATTCATATTCGTTATACTTTCCAGGATCACCCAGGATTAACCGCAGAAAATTTAACCAATCTACCAGCAGAACTGTATGTTAAATCGGCAGATTTTCATCTTTATCTGCGTCCCCGTAGTCTTTACCTCAATTTTTTACCTGATCTCTATCGAGAAGTAGATTTTATTGGTCGGTTACTAAATATTTTTGAACAAACCTTTGAACCGGTTGTTGATGCTTTAGATGTTCTTCATGCTTATTTAGACCCTCGCACCGCACCAGAAGCCATGCTGCCTTTTTTGGCTTATTGGGTAGGCTGGCGGTTTATCCCCAATATCACCCTAGAGCGCCAACGCTATCTAATTCATCAGGCGATGGAAATTTATAGATGGAGAGGGACAAAGAAGGGATTACGATTTTTTCTCCATCTGTACACAGGTTTACCCTTAGATGAAGAATATATTGACATTCAGGATATTTTTGAACAAGGTTTTAAAATAGATGATAAAACTAAATTGGGAATAAATTCGATTATTGGTGGTAGTAAGCCTTATCATTTTATTGTCCGGCTCCGTCATCCAGAGACAGATCAGATAGATGAACAGTTAGTTCGCCAAATTATTGAACAAGAAAAACCAGCTTTCTGTACCTATGAACTTAATATTGATATTATTAATCTTGAACCCACTAACCTCAATACCTAAATTCCGTCAGCAACTTAACCCAAAAGGGATTAAGCTTGTAAGAGAAATCAAACAGGCTGTTTTAGACCACTTAGAAATAGGTGTCCGTTATTCGAGTTACAGCCTGGGAATGCGTAGCTAGTTCTACACTCCAATGAAAAAATATCAAATGCGGTTTTAACCGCAGGAGTCTTTTCCCACTCAGGTCTGAAGAGACTAATTTTCCCACTTACTGTGAGGTCTTATGACAAAACCTTGGTCTGAACCAGAAAAACAGCCCTTAAAGCGTCTTGAAGTGACAGATGGCTTACTCATCAATAGTAAAAAATGGCATATAGCCCATAATTATCATCATCAACGCCAGAATCTTCATTATCAATCTCTCAATCAAGCTGGGATTGTTTGTGGTTTAGGTGTACGTCTTTTAAAAAAAACTGCTACTAGAACCGAATATGAATTTGTTTTAAAGTTTCAACCGGGTATTGCTATTGATAGATATGGTAACTGTATTATTCTTGAACAAGAGCGGGAGAAAGTAATTGCTGCTCAGGTAATACCTGGAGAATCTTTACTTGTCTATTTTGTGATTAGTTATAAAGAGCCTAGCCAATTAAAAAATCTTGATGGAGAGGTAACAGAAGAGTATGAAATTAAAGAAAGAACTGATTCTCCTCAAGAAAATGAGGTGGAACTATGCAGAGTTAATCTAACTGCTCCCAAAAATATCAAAGTTGCTGATAATGTATTTGATCCTCAAGATAATGAATTAGATTTTCGCTATCGTTATCCAGCAAAATGGCGACCATTATCAATTATTCGCACTGCTATCTATACAAATTTAGGGGAATGGCAAGAAGTATTCTCTGATGATCTTCAACCATCAAATTTTTCTTATTTACTACAATCTCTAGATCAACTTTATCCTGCTTTAGGCACTTTAAAAATAAGTGACAAATCAAGTCTTAATTCACTTTTAGAATATGATTTAATTTCTTTAACTGATCAACAATTTCAGGACTTTCAGCAACAGCAAATTGATGATATAAAGAAATATTTAGAAACTGGAGGTGTGATCTTAATAGAACATTCTAAACAATCTCAAGAAATTGGACAATTTATGCAAATTAAACAAGAATTACAACAAGATATCATTGATACAGAAAAAGAGGTAGAATTAAATGATGATCGAGAAATTTTATTGGATGAATTAAGACAGATTACAAATAGATTAGAATCCATAACTAGAAATATAGCTGAATTTTACAATCAAAAATTCAAAACTAATTTAGAATCTATCGAACTGATAGAAAATCATCCTTTACGAAAAACACCATTTCTTTTTAATCAACTTCCTAGTGTTAATAAACAACCTATTTTGGTTTTGAATCGTGAAGGAATTATTGTTGTAATTGGTAATTTATCATCTGCTTGGGGATTAAATGGAAATCTTTCTCTTTCTCGTGAAACTATTCGTAGTGCTCAAGAAATGGGAATGAATATTCTACATTTTGCTTGGCGCAGAAGAGAACTTACCCAATTAGTAAAGTAGTTATAGCAATCTAAACTCTCAAGAAAATTACCTTTAGTCATCATTTATTTAGTTAGTTATCAGGTACAACATGAAAACCAATCAAATTGAGATTGAAGTTGAGTCAAAACAAGTTGACTTAACCCCAGGAGAACAACCTGCTAAATACGAAGTTACCGTTAGTAATAATACTAATGACTATGCGGATATTCAATTACAATTACAAGCAAGTTATGGAAAAAAGCAGCCAAAAGATTATTGGTATCGTGTCAGTCCAGAAGTTAGTAAGTTGATTCCTCAAGGAGATTTGACAAAATTTTCTCTAGAAATCTTTGATACCCCAGAACCTGGTTTTGTGGGAAATTTGCCCATTACGGTGGAAGTTTTTTCAAGCACCACACCAAATCAACCCACTAGAAAACTTATTAAAGATTTAAACATTAAACCAGCAACTTCTTTAAAACCGGTAAAAATTGAATTATCTCCAGATTACTTGGAAAAATTTCCTGATACTCAGGAGTTTAATATATCAGTTTATATCTATAATCCTAATCAACAGGAAATAAAGGCGAAAATCAAGTTATTAAATTTAGATTACAGTTGGATAAAGGATGGAATTTCCGAATATGATTTAAAATTAGCTCCTGATGAAAAAGGGAAGCAAATCTTTTATCTGAAACTACCCAATAATTATCAAATTATTAGTAAGCTTTATCCTTTTCAGGTTGAAGTAACTCATAAAAATAGTCCTAAAGATTGTATAGAAGGAAAAATAAAAATCCTTCCACAAGGGAGTTTGAATTTTGTTTACAAACCTGAAAAAATTCAAGAAATTACGGCTAAACCAGCTTGGAAATTTTGGCGTTCTGATTCTGTTACCTATGATCTAATTTTTGAAAATAATAGTAATGTCTATCAAGATGAAGTAGGTATAAACATTGTTGATCAAGATCAACCACCATGTACTTTTCTAGTCACTCCAAAAACATCCCCTTTACCACCAAAAGACACTAAACAATTAAATCTAGAAGTAAGTTGTCCTCGACATTGGTTCGGTCAAGCCAAATACATAACACCGACAATTGAAGCTACCTGGTCTCAAGAAGAAAATCTAGATTTACCCAATGAAGTTGAACAAATCCCATTGTTAATTAAACCCATTATTCCCTACTGGTGCCAAACTGGTAGCGTGATTTTATTATTATGTCTATTCTGGTGGTTATTATTTAAACCACCCACTAGACATAATGATGCTGTTAACTCTGTCCAATTTAATGGTGTAGGTGAAAATATCATTAGTGCATCAGATGACCAAACTATGATTAATTGGAGAGTTAGTGGTTTTAATATTTTCAAGTTTTGGGCTAATCCTAAAATTCGCCAAATCGGTAATACTGGTAAAGCAGTACGATTGATTCGTTTACGACCTGTGGATAATAACTTTTTAGCCGCTGGGTTAGAAAATGGGGAAATCCAAATCTGGGATTTATTGAGTGACAATAAAAAACCAAAATATTGTTTTTCTCCGGGAAAAGATGATCGGGTATTAGCGTTAGAGTTTAGTAATGATTCACATTATCTATTTAGTGGTCATGGTAGTGGCTTGGTTAGGGGTTGGGATTTACAAAATGCTCCTAATTGTGGTTCAGGAAATTCCACCCTTTACAAGTTAAAACCTCTTACCAAACAACTAAATTTTGCTATATCTTCTATTAAATCTATTGGTAAAGATCAGAAAATTCTAGCTATTGCTGGGCGCTATAACCAGCTAATTCTTTGGAATTGGGCAGAAAATAAAACTAATCAAATATCATATCCATATCCAGGAGGCAAAGACGACTATATTACCACTTTAGCCACAGCAGAATCTGATCCTAATTTATTAGCAACAGCCAATACTCAAGGAAACATTACAATTTTCAATGTCAAAGATTGTTTAGAAACTAACAGCAAAATTTGTGGTCAAGTTGTTGATAAGTGGAATAGTGGACAAAATGAACAACCTGTACGAAGTATATCTTTAACTGCCAATGCTTGTTATTTAGTTAGTGGTGGTGATGATGCTAAGATTAGACTCTGGCCTTTGACAAAAGGAGGTATGCGTTCTCTATTATTGAAAAATGGAAATGGTAAGGAAATTGGCAACCTATCTAACGGAAAAACAATTTATAGCTTGGATATTAAAATTGTCCAGAATGATATAGTGATTGGCAGTGGAAGTAAAGATCATTTAGTCCAAATTAGTCGAGAGAAAAGGTTGCCAGAGATGGGATGTGATCGAGATTAGTCTGATTTTTGTGAATTATAAAGATTGCAAAGTCTCATTTGTAAAAATTTCTAGTTTGATATTTTTCATTTTTTTTGTACTTTAATTTTTTGGATAGTAGCTGAACCTCTTATTGGTTTATCAGAAATTTCTTCAAGCTTTACTGATTTTAATAGAGTTTCCCAATCTAATTTAATATCTAAATCTTCTGGATTTTCATTGCGTAATTGAGCTAGACTACTAACAGCAGAATACCAGATACCATTGTTTGTGTACACGCTGGGATAATCTTTTGTTTCTGTCTGATTTAATTGCTCGGAAATTACGTCAGAATCTTTTGAGTCTTGATTATTGATATAGCTAGAGCCCAATTGATTCTTTAAGGAAGTGTTAGGATTAATCCTTTTAATCCAACCACTAATTTCTGGAGATTTCTTATCAATGTCCTCAATCTTATTTTCACAGATAAATTTTAGCTTCCAGGAATAATTTTTGCCAGTCGTTAATTCTGGTAAATTATTAGCTTTAGCAATATCAGAAAAGTTTAAAGTCACTATACCATTTTGCTTATTATTTGTAGGCATTTGAACATCTGCTAAGTAAACAAATCCTTCATTTTCTTGCTCTAAATAAAAACGTGCTTGAGTAGGAGAGTTTTGAGGAAGATAAAATAATACTATTGGATAGGGGTCAGCAGTTAAATGAGTAATATTATTAACTTGCTGTTTACCGGACTTATTTAAGTCTGTCGCTTTTTGATCAGCAGGTAGTAAAGCAATAATATCATCTTGTTGCTTGCAAGATTCACTCCGCAATCCACCGAAACGTGAACTAAGATTAGAAGGAGCTACAACATTGAGGTTAGAAAACATTAAAACTTTTCTTCTAGGTTTTTTGGCTTTCTTTGTTAATGCAACTGCTCGGCTGGATTCCCGTTTAGTTAAAATGTCTTTAGAAACACTAGATCCTATGACTGGTAAACTGGTGCTGCTAACCAAAGCCACTAATAAAGTTGAAGACAGCAAAGCTAAATACTTAGGATAATTCATACATTTATCTCCGTTTGTAAATTGTTATCTATTCTACTCAATAAGGTAGTATGATTATGTATTTTATTCTAAATTTTAATGGAAGTCAAACGAGGGTTTGTAAAAATATGTGAAGAGGATATATCGTTTCCCATTCTAATGAAGTACAAATTAATTTCTTCCCTGTTCTCTGTTTCTTAAATCAACTAAAAAACTTTGTACATCACTAGCATGGAAAGTGCTATATATTAAAATATTGATTTATTCCTGCTGGATATTATAATTGTCTAAAGTGTAGAAGTAGTAAGTTCATTACAATATTCTCATGCCTTCTTCTTTGGAAACAAACCAATCTTGCTTTGAGCCTGGAATAGAGTTATTATTTGAGCCAGTAGGAGACTTGACCGCTATCGCTGGATATGCAGCCTCTTGGCAAATTCTTACCAGCGAAACTGAAGATAATAATAAGTTGTTACCATTAGTGACTAAAATTCTTAATAATCGCCAAATGCAAATAGAGTTGGGAACTAGAGTTTACCAACTTATGCAGGAAGACTTATATCGACAAAAAGAGCGTAGAGTAGGATAATTAATATGACAAGGGGGTTTTAATGAATAATCCAATGAACTATGTTACAGCCAATCGGTTTTATGTGGAAGTTAATAGCATTATTTGTGCGGCGTTTAGTGAATGTTCGGGACTAGGGATAACCATAGACAAGGAAATTTACTTAGAAGGTGGCTTAAATGATCAACAACACGTTTTACTCAAACAGGCAAAATTTAATGATGTTAATCTGAAAAGAGGAATTACAGATGATATCAGTTTTTGGGAATGGGTGAGTAAGGTTTTAAGTGGTGCACAAAAACAACGCTATGATGTTAATATTATCTTATTTAATCAGGCGGGTGATCGTATGCAAACCTGGACATTAGTAAGAGCTATTCCTGTTGGTTGGAAAGCACCTTCGTTACAAGCTAGTGCGAACAGTGTTGCTATAGAGGAATTGAATTTAGCTTACGAAGGATTGAAAATAACCAAGGGAATGTAAGAATACTTTAGAAAATTAAAGTCTACTAATTTTTCCAACAATCAAATATGAATCCTGTATAAAAATTTTAATTAATATACACAGGTTATGATCAGGATAAGGAAGTAACTCATGGAGAATAGTCAATTTCAAAATATAGATAATCATGATATTGATTCCCAGCACGTAAACAACTTAACACCATTGGGAATACAAAATCCTTTATTTTCATCTCCTCCTCTTGGACAAAGTTTTTTGTCTACCAAATTTATATCACCATTAGGAAGACAGTCTCTAAGTAATATTGATACTTTAGGTTTATTAAGGCAGGAAAATTTAGATTATAATTTACCAAATCAATCTATTCAAACTTTTAGAAATTCAGAAGTAGTTGAAGAAGAAATTCCTTCTGTTCAAACTTCTATAAATTCAGAAGTAGTTGAAGAAAAAGCAATTTCTCCATTACCTACAACTATAGAAAATCTAGTTTCCACAAAACCATTAGGTTCTTCAAATCTTTTAATCCCAGAATATAATCTGCTGACTTCTAAACTTAGCTATAAACCGCTTCAAAATATAAGAACTAATATTCAAACAAAAAGAGAAATCCAACCTAGTTATTCATCAGAAAATAATCTACTAATTAATGCAAAAAATAACCTAATAAATTCAGAATTTATTCATAATAATACACCATTTAATATTCAGAAAAAATCAAAAAATATTAATCAGCAAAGTAACGAACAATTACAACAACCTATCAATACAACAAAGATACCAGAATCCTGGTCAAGTCTAGAGGAATTAGTTGGTAATAATTCCAATCAAGTTAATACTGAAACAAGCAATATCCAAATGTCTTCTTTACCTACCCAAGAAAGAGAAAATTTAATAAATATTGATACAGAATATTATAATAATTACTATACTAATAGTAATGTTTCATCTGGAATAGAATCATTAGTACAAATGTCACGTACAGCTTCTGAAGAAGCAACAAATACTAATCAAACAGAATCATCTAGTAATACTTCAGTCAAAGGAGACTCTGAGGATAATTCAAAAGACGCAGACTCGAAAAATTTTGAGATATTAGCACGAGAAATATACGCTTTCATCCGACAGCGTTTAGAAATAGAAAGAGAACGAGGTAGAAATTACTATTAATCTCTTAAAATTATCAACTTCAATCAAAAGGAAACTACTATATATGTCAGAACCTCTAAAAGCCAAACTCATATCTATTGATAGCTCTTATCATGTTGAATTCAAGTTTAATCCAACGCAGCTAGATTTTAGTCGTAGTATAAGTTTAGAACAATCTGCTGGCGCACGCACTGAGAAAGGAATGAACAAAGCTAGTTTCAAACATCCTAATCCTTATACCCTATCTATTAATAATATTCTTATAGATAAATATGAAAGTGGAGGCGATGTTATTGATGATATAGAAGCGTTCAAAAAGACTGTTGAGTTTGGAGTGGAAGTCGATGGTGTTAAAAGACCGCCACTTTATTTATTCACATGGGGAGGCCAAAATTATTTACAATGTTTTGTTAAAACATTGAAATATAAATTAACAATGTTTAACGATAAAGGTCTACCAGTTAGAGCATTTGTTGATTTAACCCTTGAAGAAATAGATTTATCAAGTAAAAAAGGACCAGGACCTACACCAAAACCTAGTAAACCAGTACGTCAACAAGACAAAGAAAAACGTAATAATATCAAGAAATAAATTCAGCTAAAAATTTTACATACCTAAATAGATATTATGCCTCAAAACAGTTATGTAGCTAAACCAAATCTAGAGATTGATGGAAAATCCGCTCCAGAAGAATTGATGAACGATATTTTGCAAATTTCTGTTGAAGAAAGTTTACATTTACCAGGAATGTTTACCTTAGTAATTAATAATCCTTACTTATCAGGACGTGAATCTAATGAGCCAGCATGGAAACATCAAAAGTTATTTGAAATTGGTAAAAAAGTAAAAATAGGATTTAGATCAAGTACAACAGCAGAATTTCCAGAGAATCAAGAAGGCTCGATTATTGAAGGAGAAATTACAGCCATGGAGACACACTTTACCAGTGGTTCTCAAGCACCAATTATAATTCGTGGTTATGATATTTCTCATCGCTTACATCGGGGACGATATAATCGCTCATTTTTGAATATAACGGATGCAGATATCGTTAAAAAGATTACCGGAGAAGTAGGTATATCAATTAATAAAGTTGATGATACTAGCGACGTTCATGAATATGTTTTTCAAGAAAACCAAACTAATATGGAATTCTTAAAAGAACGAGCTACTCGAAATGGATTTGAATTTTTTGTTCAGGATGGAAAATTAAACTTTCGTAAACCAAAGGTGGATAATGAATTAGCACTAAAATGGTTAAAAAACTTGCACAGTTTTCGAGTTAGAGTTACTAGTAGCCAACAAGTAAGTGAGGTACAAGTCCGTGGTTGGGACTACTCTAAAAAAGAAGTTATTGTAGAAACGGCCAATTCAGAACAGGTTTTTACTGAAACTCAACATGGTAAAGGTAGTCAAAAAAGCACCGCTTTTAATAGTCAACCTAAAATGATTGTCGTAGACCAACCTGTATTTGATCGCAAAGAAGCTAAGAAAATTGCTCAAGCTTTATGTGATGAATTAGGAGGTGAATTTGTCCATGCTGATGCTAGAGCCGAAGGAAACCCCAAAATTAGACCGGGACAACAAGTTAAACTAGAAGGAATGGGAAAATATAGTGGTAAGTATTATGTTACCGAAACTCGCCATCTTTACAGTGAAAGACTATACACGACAGAGTTTAGTGTTAGAGGCTTAAAACAAGGCGATATGCTCTCAATTATATCTCCTCCCACCCAGTTACAACCTGGACAAACTCTTTTAGTGGGGATAGTTACTAATAATAAAGACCCAGAAGGTTGGGGTAGAGTTAAAGTTAAATTACCCACATTAACAGAAGAGCATGAAAGTCATTGGGCACGAATTGTTGGACATGGAATTGGAGCAAATCGCGGTAATGATTGTTTACCAGAAATAAATGATGAGGTATTAGTCGGCTTTGAACATGGAGATATCCATCGTCCTTATGTACTAGGAGGAGTCTGGAATGGTAAAGACAAGCCCCCAGAAAACGTGAATAATACAGTTGATGGTGGTAAAGTTAGATTACGAACATTCACTACTACTAGTGGTCATAAAATGCAATTTGTAGAATCTGACAAGGGTGGTGTAAAAGCGGGATTTGAACTGAAAACAGTTAAAGGTCATCATATTCACATCAATGATAGTGAACAATCTGTAACAATTAAGACTAAGGGCAATCATAAAATTGTCTTAGATGATCAAAACCGCAAGATCGAAATTAAAACCAGTGGTGGTCATAGTTATGAACTTAATGATAGTTCTGCTACTATTAGTATTAAATCATCAGGTAATATTCAAATTGATGCTAGTGGCTCTATTAATATTAAAGCCGGTGCTAATATTTCCCTGAAAGGTGCTGTAATTCAACTTAATTAAAGTCATTTATTCACATTGAATCGCAATTCTTATGGGTAAGCCCGCAGCTAGAATAACTGATAACGTCGCCCATCCTTTACCCCCAGTGTTAACACCTGGTCCAGGTAGCCCCAATGTCTTAATCGGTGGATTACCTGCGTGGAGAGGTATACGACAAGTATCAGTTGCAGCTTTAAAAGCAGCTAAACAGGCATCTGATACGACAATTCAAGTAGCAAAATCCGCTACTATGTCTACTACTGGAACACCAGCATACCCAGCCGCTAAAGCCGCTGAAGAAACAACAAAATCCATCGCTGCGGCTAATATGGGTAGCATGATTACCAGTAGCGCTGGAGGTGCAGATATCCATATCTGTTCTACACCTTTACCAATACCTCCTCATGGACCTGGAGTGGTAATTGATGGTAGTAGTACAGTTTTCATTAATGGGTTACCAGCCTGTTCTATGGGTTGTACAATTCTAGAGGCTGTTGGTCCACCCAATAAAATTGTTAGTGGTTGTTCAACTGTTTTAATTGGTTAAAATTGAGGAGTTAGAGGGAGATTTGTTACAAATTCCCCGAATATAATATCTAAATTTTTTGAAAAATTGTTTCATTTGAGATAGGGAGTTTTTGTGATGAATTGGTATTTAGGACAATATTTACTCATGGTTCCAGGATTACTAGTTGTCTTAGGTAATCTCCCTCCTGCTCAGGCTATTTCTAATTCTAATAATGTTTTTTTACCCTATATTGATCAAATAAAAACTAATTTAGTACCAGGTTTATTGTTCCGATTACCATCGGAAATACCATCTCTTGATTCTTTAGCAAGTCAAAAAAGTGATTATTCGGTTAAAGTCTCACCTTCTCTTGTTAATTCTGGCATAACTGTGAGTATTTTTGATTGTAAACTTGAATCCCAGGCTTGTTTAATTGGTAACTTCTCAGTTAGTTCTCCAACTGCTTCGGGAAGTAAAGAAGAATTCAATCAGCATCAAAATATAGGGTCAGGAATTAATCTCAATAATCAAATTCGTGGCTATTTAATTAATGGTCTCAAACAAAATCCCCCCGCTCAATTCTCTTCAATTATGTGGAAGCAAGATAGCTTAATTTATCGAATTAGATTTAGGGATAAAAATCCCGAAAATATTCTTGCAATGGCTAATTCTATGGCTAAATCAGTACCAATTAATAAATTAAGTAATAATGATAATTTAAGTGTTAAGAATAGCAGCGAAACATCTAATTTATCAAAGCCAAATTTACCAATAAAACCCAATTCAGATAATACTCGTACTTCTGCTGTAGAATTTACGAAACCATCTATAAAAATCAAACCAACTGTAAAAGTAAAACCACCTGCTATAACTGAAATTACAAGCAAACCTAAAATAGCTCTGCTTCCTATTCGTAGCATTCAAATTAAAGGTAATACCGTTTTTTCTGAAGATAAATTTAATTCTATTGTTCAAGAAGTTGAAGGTAAAGATTTTACTCAACAAGAGTATATTCAAACAATCCAAAACATTACTGATAAAATTAATGCTTTATATCAAAAGGATGGTTATATCGCTGCTGCTAAACCATCTGAAAATGATCCAAATCGTGGGATAATTCAAATTAATATAACAGAAAGTTATCTCAAAAACATTAGAGTCGAAGGTACTCAGCAATTAAAATCCTATGTCCTAAATCGACTGCAATTATCTAACACAGAAATTATAAATACTGCCAAAATTGAAGATAAACTCAGGCTTTTGAAACAAGATTCACTATTTACTGATGTGATAGCCACAATCAAACCACTTAATAATCACGAGAAAGAATTAGTCGTTACTGTTAAAGAAGCGCCAACGGTAGCTGCGAACGTCAGTGTTGACAACTTTTCTCCTGCTACTGTTGGTTCTGAAAGAGTAAATGTAGGTCTAAACTATCGTAACTTAACCGGACTTGGGGATGAATTTTCAGCTAATTCCACTATTTCTAATACTGGTGGAAATAAGTTATTTGCTGTTGGTTATCAAGTTCCTTTAAATGCAATGAATGGTAGTTTACAATTAAGTGCAACATTCAATTCAACTAAAGTTACTCAATCACCATTTGATGTTCTAAATATTCAAGGGGAAAAACAAATTTATGAAATATTTTATCGTCAGCCTTTAATACGTAGTTCTACAGAAGAATTAGCATTATCTTTAGGTTTGAGTATTGATAATGGTCAGACTTTTATTTTTGATAAACCAACTGGTTTTGGTTTTGGACCTGATAAAGATGGTGTCAGCCGCACTAGTGTAGTTGCATTTCGTCAAGATTATCGTAAGTCAGATATATCAGGAAATTGGTTTTTGGGATCAGAATTTAAGATTGGAACTGGATTATTTAATCCCACTACTAATGATAGTCCAGTTCCTGATGGCTATTTTTTAAATTGGAGTGGTTCATTACAACGAGAACAACGCCTGAGCGACTCTAATTCATTACTAGTCAGAGCTAATGCACAAATCACATCTGATAGCTTATTACCTTCTCAACAATTTATTATTGGAGGTGGACAGTCAGTCCGTGGCTACCGACAAAATGCTCGCTCTGGTGATAATGGACTTTCTCTTTCCATTGAAGATAGAATCAGTTTAAATTCTAACTTTCAAATTGCACCATTTCTAGATTTAGGAACAGTTTGGAATGTTGCTAATAATCCGAATCAGTTATCATCACAACCATTTTTGATTAGTTCAGGTTTAGGAATTATTTGGAAGCCATTTAAATTTATTCAACTACGTCTTGACTACGCTTTTCCTTTCATTAATTTGCAAGATAAAGGTAATAATATTCAAGATGATGGTTTATACTTTAATATAAATGTTCAACCTTATTTTTAATTCTACATCCATTCCTCCACCTACTTTATAGAATTTTATTTTCTAATTCTTTGATTCATTATATCCAGAAGGTGACAGACGAGGGATATATACTATTAATGGGCGATAAGCCCGACCTAGAAATCGCTTGTCCCAGTTGCTTTGAACCTAAGATGACCAAAAACACTGGACAAAAGCCTCATCCGTCTAGGACGAGTATTGTGGTAGAATTTTGTGTAGTCGCTTTATGATATTAGGAGAATTTAAACGGACTTCGAGGGATGGTAAGACTATTTTGATCAGTAGATGGACGGGAAATAATCAAAATGTGTAATGATATGTAAATTCAAATCCATGTATTATTATAAAACAAAATATATTTTGACTTTCCTCCACCTACCTACTTACCACAGCCCAATGAAGCATTAAGGAATCCTTTCTTATACAGCAGTTTCCGCAAACTCTTGTGGTGCGGGCATCTTACCCGCTAGATATGTAACTCATAACACCGGGAAATGCTGTAAAAGGAAGAAAAAGTATAAAGTATGTCAAATATCAAAAATTAATTATCATGACTAGAGAATTTAATTTTTTACCAGAATTACCTAAATCAAAATTAGACGACCGCGAATTTGCTGATTTAGTAAATGAGTGTTTATTACGAATTCCTCGCTACTGTCCAGAATGGACTAACTATAATCCCAGTGATCCAGGAGTCACACTAATTGAACTTTTTGCTTGGCTAACTGACCAAATGCTGCTGCGGTTTAATGAAATTCCTCGTCTCAACTATATTACTTTTTTGGAATTGTTGGGAATCCGTTTACAACCACCCACACCAGCTAAATGTCATGTTACATTCTACTTAACAACATCTTTTCTAGAAGCAAAAACTATTTTAGCGGGAACTGAAGTAGCGACAGAACGGACAGAAAGCGAAGAAGCAATTATATTTGCCACAGATCAAGATGTGATAGTTTCTCAACCAATCATTAAACATCTTTTAACATCTACGGAAAAGGAACTAACACCTAAAATACTGGATAATCCTTTTAGAGATAGAGATTGGATTCCAGAACAAAATGGGAAGGAATGGAGAGGTCGAGAAACAAACTTGTTTGCTGAACAACCCCAAGAGGGAAATTGCTTTTACATAGTCTTTAACCCCGATGAACCAATTACAGGTAATGTTATTGTTCTGAATATTAAAGCATTAGCAGCTACTACTACAGGTATCATTCCCGAAAATCCACCTCGTCTATGGGAAGCATGGAGTGGAGATGGAGAAAAAAAAGGATGGGTACCAATCTTAGTGAAAGAAACTTATGACGTAACAGAGGGATTCAGTTTTAAAAAATTTGCCCGGGAAGGAGGAATTGCTAATCAAGAAGGAGCAGATATTACTTTACATTTACCATTAAACTTGCCATCATCTATTTTTGATACCTATGAGGGACGCTGGATACGTTGTTCCTACACCCCATCACAAAGTGTCAACAATGATTATGGGTATACTCGACCCCCGCGCATTATCTCGATTTCAGTGCGCTCTATTGGAGCTAGTTCCATAGTAACTCAATCTTTTCGCATTGAAAATGAAATATTGGGAGAAAGTAATGGAAAAGCAGGTCAGACTTTTCAATTACAAAGAACCCCTATTTTGCCAAGAAATGTAGATTTGGAGTATATTTTAGTTACCCCTCCTGGCGAACAAGCTATGGAAGAAACATGGAGTGAAGTCGAACATTTTGGCGAATCTGGTGAAGAAGACCGTCACTACACAATTGATGCGATTACTGGTAGGGTGCAATTTGGTCCACTGATTCGAGAACCTGCTCAAATTAAAGAATCGACTCAGGTTCGTTACCATCTCCAAAAACAAAGAGATACAAACATCATTGATATAAACCAAATTGAGCCACAATCTCGCCAGCGCCAATATGGTAAAGTTCCACCACGGGGTTCAATGATAACTATGGGAGCATATCGTACGGGTGGTGGACAAGCAGGAAATGTACCTAAGGGAACAATTAGGATTTTAAAGTCAGCTGTACCTTATATAGCTAGGGTAGAAAATTATCAACCTGGACGAGGTGGTAGGGATGCGGAAAATTTAAACGCGGCTGTAATCAAGGTTCCACAATTTCTGCGGACACGCGATCGCGCTGTAACTAAAGAAGACTTTGAAACCTTGGCTATGACTGTAGGTACAGTAGCTCGCAGTCATTGTTCAACACCTCAACCTGGTGAATCTGATTATAAACCAGGACGTGTAAGGTTATTATTGATTCCTCATCCTGCTCATGATGATGCTATTGAAAAATGTCTTGGATTTCACCCCAGTGAGTTTAATCTGACTCCAGAACTTAAAAAACAAGTCAATAACTATTTAGATGAACGGCGATTATTAGGGATAGAAATAATCTACAAACAGCCAGAATATCTAGGGGTATCTGTGCAAATTCAAGTTGCTTTAGAGCCGGAATATGATAATTCATCAGCTAGAGAGGAAATTAAGAAAAAGTTGTTAATTGCTTTGTATCGCTTTCTTAATCCGATCACAGGTGGTTTTGATAATCAGGGTTGGCCTTTTCAGCGACCTGTTTATAGTTCTGATATTGTGAGGTTATTTCAACCTATTTCTGGTGTACGTAGTATAGGTGTAATTAGGTTATATGAAATCCGCCAAAATCAAGTATCAGAAATGTGGGAACGCAATCCAGAACCACGCACAGAAATTAAGCTAAGTCCATTAGAATTAATTTGTTCTTGGTCTGATCAGAATCTAGCGGATTTTGAACACAAAGTTGATTTGCTTTAGAGGATGTTTGAAAAGGCGCAAAAGTAGTAAAAAGCTTTTTCAGTATCAGTAATTGAGAGGGGTACAAAGAAGCTTGTCACCCCTCAACTTAATCCCTTTAAATTTAACTTACGGACAACTGTATTCGCTCCCGTTAGGCATAATTGCTTTACATAAGTAGGCTTCCTTTAAGTTAGTTCTCTCTAAGCGAGCAGATTTGAGATTAGCCCCTGCTAAATTAGCTCCTGCTAAATTAGCTCCTGTCAAGTTAGCTCCCTGTAAGTTAGTGCTTCTGAAATCGCTATTATATAAATTAGCCTCTTGAAAATTAGTATTACTTAGATTTGCACCACGCAGTTTAGCATTACTCAATTTAACTCGAAATAAATTAATACCACTTAAATCCGCTTCTTCTAGATCTACTCCAGAAAGATTCTGATTTTCCCCACCCTGATTTGCAATTTCCCAAACCAAACGCCATTTGGGAGCAATAATAGTTCCCTCATTAATTTTTGTGCTTTTTAAGTTTACTTGGCGCAGATCGGTATCAGATAAATTAGCATAACGCAAATCAGTTTCCAGGAGTTTTGCACCTCTGAGATTAGCTCTACTTAAATCAGTATAAGCTAGTTTAGCATTACTCAGATTAACCTGAGTTAAATTTGCTCCTCGTAAACTTACAATAAATAAATCAGCTTTCTCTAAATTAGCCTCCTCTAAATTAGCATAATCAAGATTAATTCCTTGTAAAAGTGATCCAGCTAAATCTGCTCCTGGTAATTCCTTACTAGTAGCTTGATTAACAAGTTTCCAGACAAACAACCATTTGCGATCTATAACTGTGGTGTCACTAATTTTAGCTCCTCTTAAATCAACATGAAATAAATTCGCGCCTTCGAGATTAGTCCCTGTTAAATTAGCTCCATTAAGATCAGCACCTTCGAGATTAACACCTTTCAAGTTAGCTTGATTCAGTAAAGTATTCCCTAACTTTGTATTTTTCAAATTAGCCATTAATAAATTAGCTCCTGATAGATCAGATCCTGAAATATCAGTCATCATTAAGTTGGCATTTTTTAAATTTGATGATTTAAAATTTGCATTAGTAACATCAGCATTTTGTAAATCAACTTTTTCTAAATTGGCATTTTCTAAATTGGCTCTTTTAGCCTTAATATCTGTAAGTTTAGCTCCTCTGAGATCAGCACTTTCTAAATTTGCGCTATCAAACTTTAGCCCTCTGAGGTTGGCATTGCGTAAATCACACTTTTTACATTCTCCGGTTGTTAACAGTTTTTCAACATCTTCTTTATTTGCAGCTTTTCCCGGCACATCTAAGCTAAAAAAAGCAGCTAAGAATACAAGTATTATCCAGTAATAACGCATAGCTAAGATTCCATAATAATTGATTGTATCATTGAGCTTGGGGAGGTAATTCCGCAGGTGGTAAAGAATTACTTTCAGGATCATTTACGACTGGGTTGATGAGAGGGGGTATTACACTAGGTTTAACACTGGGTAAATTGGGATTTTTTTTCGACTGATTACCATCAGATAGTTTAGGAGACAAAGAAGGACTTACGGGTAAACCTCCAGATTTAGAATTACCTAGAGGAAGTATAGGAGACAGAACAGTTTCAATAATTGTGGAACGACTTACTTTTTCCCCAGATTCACTGATAGCTTGTAAAGTAATTGTAGACTTGGTGGAACTGGAACTGAGACTATAATCTATATTTCCCTGTTGAGGAACAGTACCAGGTGCAGGAAGAAGTTCTATTTTAGTATTTTTATTACCTATCACTTTCCAGGATATAGCCAAACTCTTTTCTTGACCAGGGACTAAGGGAAATACATAAGTTGGTTTAGCGTCTTCTCCTGCAATTTTAAATTCAGAAATTATCGGTGCTGGGGACTTAATTTTTATCAAGTCTGTTTTTTTCGATTCTATTTTTTCTGGTTTTCCGTATTTAGGTATAACCGCCAATTCAAAAATATAATTTCCGGGTTTAGTCGCAGTAGGGATATTTTTACAAATCAATTTTTCTGAAGTAATTTGACAATACTGCTGTATTAACTGAGAACTAGTATTGATATCATATCTCTGAAGTAGACTAGGAATTCCCCCTTCTGAAGATTTGCCAATTAATGTTAAATTTTGGATTTGTTCTGGATGATTAATTTCCCAATTAAGTAGAATTTTATTATCTACTGAATTTTCTTCATATACTGGTTTTGTGGATGTTAGTAAAGTTATTTGAGGTTGAGGAATTGGTTCAACAATTATTTTATTGGTCTTCAGAGATTTTGAAAGAATTTCCTTTCCTTGCTGATAAAAAATCGTGAGTTCAAAGTTATAACTCCCTGATTTACGAGCATCAGTTATCACATTTTGACAATTTAAAATCTGCTGTTCATTAGTACAAAGCTGTTGCAGTTGTTTAGGAATGCCCCCTTGAAAATCATACACTACAGGTGCGCTAGTAATCGTACCATCAGGAGAAAAACCAGTTATTTTAATATTTTTCAGTTTATTTAGTTCAGTAATTTGCCAATTTAATTGTACGGCATCATTGTTAATTTCTTTATAAAAAATACTCTCTGGATAAAATTGGACAATTGCTGGTATTGGTTTAGGCTTGAATAAAAGCCACCACACCAAAACAGCACCAGTGACAATCACTCCTAAAATTAATAAAGCCAACAATAGAAAATGCCACCAAGGACGAGATTCCCAAATCAATGCTCCTGGAAAGCGATTATTATTAATTAACGGAACATCATAACTATCTTCAATTTCAACAATAAAGTTGAACAACTTACCATAAAAAGGTCTGCGCCACCATGATTGGGGAAGCTGTACTTTTAAATTAACATTTTTTGATCCTCCAGGTAATAAAGATATTGTTTCTGAATCTAAAATATAAGTGCATAATTTTTCCTGATCTGTGCTGTCAACATTAAGTTTTAATTTTCTCAAGGTATTGCCTTGATTATAAAATTGTAATTGAAATAATCCTGGTAGATTTTTTACCTTACCTACCTTTGTTAACATTGCTATATCTAATAGATAAACATCACTAACTTTAATATGGAATATATCTAGTAAAACTAAATGAGGTTGATTATTTGAATACAGACGAATTGTGGGGGAGTGAATCCCAGCCATACTAGTCTTAGGAACAGTTAACTCCAGAACAATTTCCCCTTCTTCTCCAGGGTTTAACTCTAGTGAGTTGGCTATAGATAATAATTTTGATCCGCTTGAATTTTTCAGATATTTAATCTGACAGTTATCCTGGGGAAAATCTGCCCAAATCAGGTTTAAATCTGGACAACTTAGAGAAAATCTATCTACTCGTTGTGAACGGTTATCAACTTTAACTTTTATCTCTAGTTTTTCTCCCACGTTGATTGGAATAGGTTTAGATGAGCTACTATATGGCTCAAGAGAGAACGTGGGGTCACTTGTTATATTTGATGATTGAATAAAAGACTTAACTAGAAGTGTACCAGTATGCTCAACACGGTTTTCTGGATAGTGTTCTGGTGCTGGAGCATCTACTATTAAAAGATATTCATATAAACCTAATTGTAGCTCTCTTGGAATATCAATTTCAATTTCAACTTCTCCACTTTGTCCCGGATTTAAACCTAATCTTTGAGGTGAAGGTAAACGACCTAAATTAATTCCAGATGTACTATCTTTATATTTAATATTCTCTATATAAACATTAACTAGAACATTTTTATATCCTTCATTAAATACTGTTACTTTGAGCTTTAAATTTTTTCCAGCTTGAGCAGTAATTACGCCCGCAGGATTTGTGATCAAAGTTAGAGGTTTTTGGATAGTTAAATTGTGTTGATTCATGTATGTAATATGGTTTTTATTTACCTACGATATTTGCATTAATTTTAATAGATACGAGAAATAACTTTATTAGCTATTTTTTCGATTTCTTTACTCCAAGGATCTTCAGGATAATTTGCATAGAATAATCCAGATATATCAGATTCATCACTTGGTGGTAATGAAGATACACCTTGGAATTTTTTGGGTATAGAAAACTCCATGATTCTTTCTGATTGAGGTAATAGACCAATTACAGTAGCTTGTTTTTGGAAAAAGTTTTGTACTTTTGCCGTTAAATCATCTTGATCAATATTATTATTGATGACTTTATTCATAATTAACATTTTCTTAGGTATCTCTAATTTTTGAGCAATTTCTAATGCCATAGTAGTTTCTTGGATATCCTGTTTATCTAGACGTAAAACTATGATAATTGCATCAGATATACTCATACTTAGTAAAGTTGTCTCCCTAATCCCAGCAGGACAATCGATAATTAGATAGTCAATTTTTTTCTGATCAATTAAATCCTTAAATCCAGTACAAAGCCTATTATAATTTAATTCCGTCCTGAAAATATTGGCGATATCTCCTATTTTTCGACTTGAGGGAACAATATCTATTTTAAAATCTTTCTGATCAATTTTAAAATTAAATGTATGTACAGCTTGATTAATACTAATAGCAGGGTTCATCAGATAATCATTCAGATAATAATTCATGTTTTGGATTGCAAAAAAATGATGTAATCCGGGAGCATAAAGATTAGTATCTATAATACCAACATTACCTTTTTTCTTAGCAATTACCGCAGCTAGATTAGCAGCAATTGTAGATTTACCGCTACCATCTCGAAATGAGTAAAGAGATATAATCTTAGTCATAAGTTTAGTTAATCCTCTAGATTTTATTAAGTAAGTAATGAAACAGAATTAATTGCATAACTGTTTTCCCGTTCCCTGCAACAAATGAATTTAATTTGGTCGGACTATTTATTAGGGTCTTCATAACGGTTTAATAGATATTGGGATCTCTTGGCCAATGCTCGAATAGATTCTTTTTTCTGAGCTAAGGATTGAGTAAGCATATTTTCCCAATCCTGACGCATTTGCTTTGCTTTTGGTGCTAATTCCTCTAACCAATTGTCAAAAGTAGATAGTTCATTAGATAGTTCATAATTTTTATGATAATATGAATCTTGAGTTAAATCATGTTTTTCATAAATTAGTTGTTGTTGCAATTGATTAGCTTTTTCCTGTAATTGTTGAAAAAACTCACTACGGGCTATTCTTTCAGATTGTTCTTTCTTTTTACTTTCCTCCTCGCGGACACTATCCCAATCAATTTCGGGAGCTATACGAATTCGTTCGCTCCACAATACAATCACCGAAGTTCCCACAAGGACAAAAAATGAGGGCAGCATCGGTAACCAATATGCAAAAGAGTTTAAACCTACCCAACAAACCGCAAATAATCCGCCCATAGTGATAACTACAGATGTAATAACTAACCATGTTGGGGATCTTCGCCAAGTTAGTAATCCTCCTACTAGTGCCCACCCCAAAATCCACAGACAGTCTTGCCATTCATCCCAATACAAAATTTGTGAAGAACGGCCATTTTCAACCGCACTAATAATTTGACTAGCAACTTGAGCATGGATTAATACTCCTGGGGTAATAGCATTTTTAGTATAAGGAGTAGGGAAAGTATCTTTAAAACTTGTACCTGTATAGCCAATGAAAACTGCCCGATCTTTAATTTTCGCATCTACTTGATGATTCAGGAGTTGAGAAAAACTTACTATTTCAATAGGTTCAGGATTTGAACGGTAGTTAATCAAAATCTGATAGTCATTGGTATCCAAATTTCGATAACCTCCAGCATTACTTTTGAGGCGTTTGAACTCAGCTTTACCAATTTTAAGAGGTGTGTTATTAGTAGGGACTGTGATATTGATATTTTCAGGTAAGTAGTATTGTGCAACTAAAAAGGGTACAGATTGGAGCTTTTGCTGAGGATCATTACAAAGATGTTTTTGTGGATAAGAAATCGGAGGTGAAGAGATTAATAAAGCCCGACGAATAATGTCATCATGATCGGGACGGACATTAAGAAAACCTACTTGTGCAGGATCAATACTAGATGGTGGTGCTATGCCCTGATCTTTTTTGGCATCACTCATTCCACAACCTACAATGACATTACCATTTTCAAAAGCTTTATTTAATTCAGGACGACCTTTACCAATTTTAATATCCCGAAATATATCTAAACCAATTACTCTTGCATTATTATCTTGAAGAATTGTGATAACCTCAGCTAACTTTTCATCTGATAGAGGATAAGGAATCTTATTATTAATATCATCATCAGTAAAGCCAACCACCAATAACCGATGATCCTGTTTTTCAGGTAATCGAAGACTAACTAACCAATCAAAAGCATGAAGTTCCCAAGACTGTAATAGTCCAATTTGTCTGACTCCTGATATTGTGATTGTTAAGCCTACACTGACAATTAATACTTTACTACTCCATTTAGACATTCCCTGAGAAAGTTGTGGATTAGATAAGAAAGCATTAATCCTTGATTTTAATCGAGAAGTTAAATTCATAATTAATCACCAAAAATTACCAATTAGAGTAAATGCGCTCCAGTAATAAGGATGAGAGAAATCTGTATTTCCTAAACCTTCTAGTCCTTCAGGTAGTTTTTGAATACGCTCATCATTAATCACTAAATAACCATCTTGGAACTTAACTTTTTTCTCAATCATATCAATTTGAGCTAGACGCAGGGCTTCTGCTTTAACTGGATGAGATTGTGATTGTAAGTGTTTGTAAAAGCTGGCCATTAAGGCCAAAGTCCCAGCATCATTTACAGACCAAAGACTAGCTAAAACTGATTTAACTTTTGCCTTTACCGCTAGACCAGCAAATCCCATTCCGATTTTCTTGTCTGCTTCGCTATCGTTATTACCTATAGCCGTTTCACAAGCACTCAATACCATTAAATCAACAATGGGATTATCCAAACTGAGTTTAGTTTTAATTTCTCCAAGTTTTACCTGTTCATTACCAAATTGGATATAAGAGTTATTGATGACTTTATCAAATCTACCATGAGTGGCTAAATGAAGTATCCGAAATCCATTTGATAATCGGGCCGTTTTTAGGTTACTAGTTGTAAAATCTTGGTTAAGATAATACTGCTTAGTTTTTTCAGATTTATCTGCTGATAATTTATTTTTCCAGATATGAGTAATTGCCTCTAATTCTACTGGTACGGCTGGCAATGGCGGTAATGTTTCAAACACTGATCCCCCCATCGCTAAAATTTGTGTATCTTGTAGATTAAAAAATTCCGGTGTTTCACTTAGTGTTAATGAAGCACTAGGTATAACACTAATTTTATATTTTTTGATCACAAAATTATTCTCGCTGTCACGAAGTGAAGCAAGTGGTAAACCTCGCAAATCTGTATCCATTACGAAAGCTAGAGTATCAATATTCATTGTTTCTAAATCTTTAGCAATTGGTTCAATTAGGATATTATACAACTTTTGGCTAATTTCCTCATATATATTACTTGTTGCTAGATCAGGGTCTCTAATAATGCTCATGTATTCATTCCGAATCTTTTGAATATCTTGTCTAGTGATGATTTGAGGATTTTGCTTTTGGTGAGGATTTCTTACAGGTCGACTAATTTTTTCTCCATTGGCTGTGATCACTTCTAGATATAATTCGTCCGTAGGTTGATCATTTGATTTATTTTGGGGATAAGACCACTCTTGATTATTTGCCTTAAAAACGGCATAAATAATCGCTGGGTGTAAACCCCTCCTATTAGTAATTAGTTGCAATCTCTCCTTAAGAATCTTCTCGGGCAGAATTTTTGCTTTCTCACCCAGTACTTCCGTAATTTCACTGTCAATTTTTGCTTCCGCTCCTAAGCTTTTTTCCGGTGTATCTACTGATAATATAGGGTTAATTGTGACAAAATTATTTTTAGGAACATTGGGTGGTGGCTCTTTGCTAATAATATCAATACCCCCATTTTTATAGTTACCAGGAATGTTAATATTACTTAATTGATTTCCTTGAACTATAATTGTATCGGCTGTGCCACTACCAGTAGGATTTCCTTGAAGATCTAGAGGAAGTGGAACTTGACCTACTTTCAATATAGATGCACCATGAGTAAGTTCAAATGTACCACTTTTAGTTAATCCTAGTGTGGATAAACTGGTATTTATGCCGCTAAAGGAGGGAAAAGTACTGTTAGCGATAAAATAAACTAATGATTCAATGGTGACATTACCACCTTGACCTCTGTTGCTTTCTGCATTAATTGAGCCAACTTGAATATTTTGATTACTCAGTCCTAGACTAATATTCCCAGCTTGTCCAAAAGTAGCACTGGAATTAATTTTACCAGTTCTTAAACTAGAAAATGGTTCAACTGTAATATCTCCACCATTAATGCCTGAACTATTAATATTACCTGTGGTCACTAACCCATTAGCTAATATTTCTGCGGTTAATTGTTCTACTGGAATATTTCTAGGTGTAACTTTGATAGTAACTTCTCCACCTATACCATTTATTGCACTACTATTAATATCTTTAGTATTAATGTTATTGTAGGCATCTAGGGTTATATTGCCACCATTTCCCGTAGTAGAACTAGTATTAATATTGCCAGTTTGAATTTGTCCATTAGATGTGGTAATTTTTACTGGTTGTCCTTGAGTAAGAATATCACCTGTAGTAATATTTTGGTTAGCGTTGAGAGTGACACTGGCATTATTTGTACCATTAATATTACCATTTCCGGTGATTGTTCCCATGCTGATAGGCGATTGTAATATTAATGGATTTTTTAAATTAAAATCACCTGCTAATGTAATTAATGCACTATTATCAACTTTAGCAAAGGTAATAAAAGTAAATCCATCTTGGATAAAGTTCATTTCTGTCGTGTTCAAGACTAAATTTCCTAGAGTATCATTACCTGTTCCACCTAAAATAATATTTTGAGTTGTTTTTAAAGGGAAAATATTTAGACTTACTCCTGTACCAATAACATTATTATCAAAGTTTAAAGTATTAGTATTTAGTGTGGAATTACCAGTAAATTTCACTATATCATTATAAGTTTGTCCATTTGCACCGACAGTAGTTACATCATTATTAATTTCTGTACTTCCTCCCATATTTGTAGTTATAGAATCTAAAGGATTATTACCACCTACTGCATTCTTTAAGTAAGTAATTCCTGTAGTATTTAAGGTTAATTTTCTGGCAATACCTTGAGAATCAATAGGATTATTAAAAGTTAAATTACCACTATTTGTACTTTCTAAAAGAATACTATTTCCTAACAGTAGATTATCTCCATAAGTTTGACCTCCTGTTGTTGTAATTTCAGTAGTTGTAATCACTGTACTACCATTAGCATCAGTAATTAAAGCAGAAAGAGGACTAACAGAACCTACTAAATCATTAAATCTCGTAGTTCCTCCCGTATTCACTTTTAAAGTATGAGGTTCAGTATTAATATTGCTATCAACTGTTTTATTAAAACTAATATCTCCATTATTACTACTTTCTAAAACTGTATCGCTAGCAATTTCAACAGGATTATTATAAACTTGTGTACTTGTTGTTTTTAATGCACTACTGTTAATTATTGTTATCCCCATACCACCAAAATTAACAGAATTTAAGGAAGTATTTACCCCTATTTTTTGAGTTTCATTTTTACCTAATGTAGTTTTTTCACTACTATTAATAGTTAAAGATTGTCCTCCAATTTTGTCACCATTAATATTTCCATTTAAAGTAATATTCTTACCACTTAAAGTCATATCGTTTAATAATAAAATATTACCAGTATAAGTTTGATTATTTTTAGTAGTGATATCGTTATAGATACTAATATCACCTAAAAAATTCAAGCTATAATCTTTATTGCTTAGATTTATCGTATTATTACTAGCTGCTATATGAATAAAATCCTCCACTTTGCCAATAGTAACATCACCTGTAGTATTAATATTTGCTAAATCACTATTGTTAACATTAAAATTATTGGTAAAGCCAGTATTACCTATAAATACAAAAGCAGAAGGAGTAGAAGGTTGTAAAATTAAATTAGCCGTACCCAAATCTACAGTACCAGTTAATTTCACGTCTGCGGCATTAATTGTGAGATTATGATTATTTGTTGTGGTATTTTCATTAAAACTCAAAGTTCCTATATTGTTGCTATCCCTATCTGCGGTTAAAGTAGTGTTTTGATTTAAAGAAACTTTTGTATTATAGGTTTGATCATCATTAGTAATAATATTAGCTTTAATTTCCGTCGTTCCTGTACCATTAGTAGTTAATTTTTTTAAACTTGTTGTATTTCCAATTGTATTTTCTAAAGTGATATTAGCACTACCACCATTTAGAGTTAAATCACTATTACCATTAACTGTATTATTAAAAGTAATTCCATTAGCTGATAATGTAGGATTATTAGCAATATTTACAGTATCGTTATAAGTTTGATTTCCGGTGGTTTTCACATTACCATTTAATTGTGTTATCCCACCTATATTTGTGGTTAAACTGGTAGCAGTAACATTATTAAATGTGGTTGTACCTGTGCTATTTGCGCTAATATTTCCTAAATTTATATCATTAGTAAAGGTTAAATTTCCTGTTCCAGAATTTGCTATTAAATTACTATTACCATTAACTGTATTATTAAAAGTAATTCCATTAGCTGATAATGTAGGATTATTAGCAATATTTACAGTATCGTTATAAGTTTGATTTCCGGTGGTTTTCACATTACCATT
>B570J13885_100029_pt1 | contig 22484 bp, 25 predicted proteins | sample LakMenEpi21Jul08_FD_13885 | JGI IMG/M metagenome (IMG submission 13885)
TCCTGATAATAGACAATCAAGACACAAAAATACTTTTATGATTATTGTAGATAAAAATTAGTTGACTTTTTGATCAAAGTTTTTATTTAATATGAATTTAATTACACAGCCAATTTCTGAAAAAATCGGACAGAAAATTATTAGCCAAGACGATAAAAGTATTTTGGAAATAGACAGAGAAGAAATTATTAGTCTATTTAAAGAATATGGAGTTTTACTATTTAGAGGATTTACTACTGATACTGAAATATTTAGAGAATTTAGTAATTTATTCAGCAATAATTTTTTAGATTATACAGGTGGTGCTTTTGATAGAAGGGTAATTAATGATGATAAGACCATTTTAAGTGTCAATGATTTCCAAACAGATATTAAATTACATGGAGAAATGTACTATCAAAAGAATATTCCCTTGATGTTGTGGTTTTTTTGTGCTAATCCCGCTGCAAAAAATGGTGAAACAACGGTTTGTGATGGTAGACAATTTTTTGCAGAACTCAGTAATTCAACTCAAGAATTATTCAGTCAAAAGCGGCTAAAGTTTACCGCAAAAATGAATAAAGAACAGTGGCAAAAAAAATATAAAATTGATGATATTAATGAATTAGAACAGATGTGTAAAATGAATGATACACACACTACTATATATGAAGATCAATCAATTCTCCTTCAATATATTTGTCCAGTAGTTATTCCTAGCAGATGTGGAAAATATCAGGTTTTTATTAATAGCCTTTTACCAGCAATGCAGTTAAATCCTGATGTTCTGAAGTTTGATGATGATTCAGAAATTTCTGATGAACTTATGGATGAATTAAATGGAATTGCTGAGAGAATTACTACCAATATTGACTGGAAAAAAGGAGATATTTTAATGATTGATAATACAAGAATAATGCATGGTAGAAGGGCTTTTAAGGATGAAACAAGAGAGATTTATATCCGGTTATGTTCTCCAAATTTTCAATTTTAAAAAAAATACCCCCCTTCTGACGAAGAAGGGAAAGTTTAGGTATTACTTCATATCATAACCAAACAAATTCGGATCAACTTCTCCTAATTGTAAATCGGCTAAACCATATTCTTGCCACCGTGTGTCTACCATTTTAGCAACATCGAAATCTGATTTTAACGGTTTACCCCATTCATGCTCGGTTTCTGGAGGAATTTTTGTGGTAGCGTCAATTCCCATTCTCCCACCTAAACCTAATTTTTCACTGGCAAAATCTAAGGTATCAAAGGGAGTATTTGGTAAAATAAATACATCTCTGGTAGGATCTACTTTAGAACTAATTGCCCAAACCACTTGACGAGGATCACGAACATTGATATCCTTGTCGACGACAATTACAAACTTAGTGTATGTAAATTGTGGTAACGCACTCCAAAACGCTAAAGCTGCCCGTCGTGCTTGTCCAGGATAAGCCTTGTCTATGGAAATAATCGCAGCTTTATAACTCAAGGCTTCCATGGGTAGGAAGAAATCAACTATTTCTGATACCTGTTGGCGTAAAATGGGGGTGTAAATCCGATTGAGAGCGATAGCCATCATTGCTTCTTCTTTGGGTGGCAGTCCGCTAAATGTGGTAAGATAAACTGGGTCTTTGCGGTGTGTCATACACTGAAACCGCACCAAAGGGGAATCCTCCACACCGCCATAATATCCCATGTGGTCGCCAAAGGGTCCATCTGGTAAAACTTCCCCCGGTGTAATTGTCCCTTCTAGCACAAACTCGGAATCTGCGGGAACTTCTAAATCTACAGTTTTACACCGGGCTAAATTGACCCCAGAACCGCCGTACAATCCAGCAAATAACCACTCTGATAAATCCACAGGAATGGGTGTGGCTGCGGCCATGATGATTAAAGGATCTACACCCAGAGCGATCGCTACTTCTAACTTTTTACCACGTTCTGCGGCTTTTCGCAAGTGTCTCGCTCCTCCCCGTACCGATAACCAATGTACGGTCATTGTATTTGGAGATTGTAGCTGTAAACGATACACTCCTACATTGGGGATTCCCGTCTCACAATCCTTAGTAATTACTAATCCTAGCGTAATTATCTTTCCGGCATCTCCCGGATAAGGACGTATTAAAGGTAACTTATTTAAATCTAAATCCTGGCCTTGAATTACGACCTGTTGACAAGGGGGGAAAAAGTCCCGTCCCGGTTTGGCTTTCACCACGTCAAATAACACTTTACCAAAATCTATGGCTTGGGAAATCTTTTTTGGTGGTTTGGGTTGTTGAAGCATACTCAACTTCTTTCCCAGGGTTTCTAATTCTTCTGGTTTTTCCATGTTCATGGCCCAGCATATCCTTTCTACTGTCCCCATTAAGTTGACCGCAACGGGAAAAGATGCACCTTTGACGTTTTCAAATAGTAAGCCTGGACCACCTTTTTGCAGCATTCGGTTGGAAATCTCCGCAATTTCCATGTCTGGGTCAACTAAAGCCGAAATTCGCTTTAATTGTCCTCTTTTTTCTAGAATTTTGATGAATCCCCGTAAATCTCGCGCCATGGTTTTGTTTTTATGAAGAAGTGTAAAGCTATTTTTATCTTAGTCTTGATTTGGATAAGTTGACTTTTTAGTACAAATATACTATGATGGAAAAAAGATGGATTTTGCTCACGCAGAGACGCGGAGACACGGAGAGAGGAATCTGGTTTTTAATTGATAAAAGTTAGGGGGTTTTATGTTGAAGTTAAATGACAAGATTTCCCTGTTGGAAGTTATCCAAGTTTTATCGGTATATCGTCAAAATATCATTTTGAATTTACATGATTTAAAGGAAGATTATCAGAGAATTGGTATTGAACGGGTGAGGGGTGTAAGAGATATTAATGGTGATTTGATTACTCCTTGTTTGGAAACTGAAGATATCTATGGTGGTGATTTTGTACAAATGGGTGTATTTTCTATAAATCGCAATACTGCTACTATTAATATGTTGGTAAGGCGGAAAGTTAAGCTGGTAAAAGCTGAAGATAATACGGATATTATTGAAGTTTCAGGTTTATTGATTAATGATTTATATAATTTTAATAATTATACTATTGTTAAAGATGGTAAGGTTCATGTTTCGGCTTTAAATATCAAAATTAGCAATAAGAAAGTGTTTGATTTGTTGCAAGCTAAGGGTGTAATTGTTGCTGGTAAGTTTGATTTTAATTGTGAGTATACAATCAGGTTGGATAATTTACCATTAGTTCCTGTTGATATAAATTTTGGTAATATTGATGGGTTGTTTAATCAATTAGCAGAAATTAAGGTTGTTACTAGTATTTTATTTGCTTATTTACGTCATCAATCTGATGTGTTTGTGAGTAATCAAATAGAGGAATTAAAACAACATTATTTGTCAAAAAATTTGTATTTGAATTTCCCGACAACTCAAGAATATACAAATACAATTGAGACTCATATCAGTTATAAAATTGATTTTGGTAATGAGGATATTCTCAATTTGAGTAAATTATATAGTGCTAACCAATTTTTAGGAAGGAGATATGAAGTTTATGACCAAGAAACTGGAGAGATATTTTCTAAACCAACTTTAGAAATGGGTTTAAATCAAAATATAGCTTTCCGACAAAAAGCCATTACTGGGAGAATGAAACTAACTAAAGTTGATGATTTGATGAAACCGATTTTTGATGACTTTTTGGGAATTAATATTAATGGTAAAGTCGGGGAAATTCTCAATCAAGTTGGTGATGATAGTTTGGCCTTTTTATTATATGCTAAATATGATGGCAAATTTGTCAATAGAGAAGACTTAATTGCAGCTATGACGACAGCTTATAAAAAATTGGTAGCATTTGTTGAGCAAACTTATCAACAAAATATTTCTCCTCTAATATTTTATATTGGTGTGACAGGACATTTACCCGAAAAAATCACAGCTAAAGTCATGAATGCTGAGGAATTAGCTGCTAAATATCCCCATTTGCAATTTTCTAAACATGAACAAACAGGGACATTTTTTGAATTTGGAAATAATATTATTAGTGTTTATCCGCAAACAGAATATTACAGTAAAAAGTCATTAGCTAGTTACAGCACTTCCCGGTATTATGGGGTACATATCTAGGGTTTGCTGTATTTCAGATCCCAGACTTCTTAAAGAAATCCGGGTTCTGATGGGCTGGGAATATAGGAAAATCTAAGAATGAGAATCTTGAGGTAAAATCATTTCTCGAATGGCTGTAGGCTGTGGCTGGGGCGAGTAGAACACCATTGCGATAGTGTCCCGTAGCCAGAAGAACATTAGTAAAACCCGGTAATTTATCAATGATTGGCGCTGGTCTACCTTCGGGACGGGGACGCAATCCCGACCAAGTGCGGAGAACCTTAGCGGTGGCTAAATCTGGGGTAAAAGCGATCGCCTGTTGTCTGACAGCAGCTAATAATTCTTGATTTGGCGGTATTTGATCTTGCTCGTTAGGAAATTCTACCGTTGCACCGACCCAATAATCACCATTTCCCATGGGGACAATATGCACATCATTACCAGTAATCACCGGTTGAAAATCGGGATTTCCTAAACTATGTCCTAAACTCAGATATAAAGCTTGTCCCAGGACTGGACGAATATTTACTATCTGATCTAATTGTGCGGTTAAAGCCGTTGAACCTAAACCCGCAGACATGATAAACCAATCGGCGGTAACTTTACCCTCTGTAGTTTCAATAAAATTACATTTACGCGCTTCTCCCAATCCTTTTTTTATATGTAAAGGAGTTGGAGGGGGAGGAGGAGGAGTTTCTGTACCCGTAACAGAGACACCAAATTTAAAATTTACACCATTGCGTTGGGCAGCATCTACTAAAGCTAAAGTTAAAGCTGTAGCATTTAATTGTAGATCTTGGGGAGAATAGACAGCGCCAATAATTTGCGGATCATTAACTTGGGGACAATATTTTTGGAGTTGTTCTTGATCCCAAATTTGTAATTCCCAACTTTGAGATTGACGAATTTCCCGCAGTTGTTCCCATTCTGAGAGGACTTCAACGCCACTTTCTAAGGGACGCTCTAGATTTTCTGATAATAGCATAACGATTCCTTGCCGATTACAAGGGATTTTCCGCCCTGTAATTGCTTCTAATTCAGGAATCAAGGTTGTATAGCGTTGAATACTACTTTCTCGCATTCGCCAAGCAATACCCTTGGTTTTACTGCTAATTATACCCATTAATACACCGAGGGCGGCACTGGTAGAACCTTGTGCTGGTTGTTTTTGCTCAAAAACAGTGATATTTAAACCTTTAACTTGGCTGAGTTCATAGGCGATCGCCGCCCCAACCACACCACAACCGATAATTACTACATTCATGGTTTTCGCGCTTGAGTCAGGGGTGAAGAATAAATAGTCTTCCTCTCCACCCTATCATTCTATTACCCTAGCATTTTGTGATCCAAGACTCGAAAGTAGCCTGGAGTTGCACAGTCTTGTCCTAAGTTATGGAGGTAGGGACTATGCCCCTACGCTCCTGGTTTTAGGTGGTCTTTTCGGGAACTAGTTCTAAGAATTTGTCAATATCGGCAAAAACTTCTTGGTATTTATTCAAAGCTAGGCTAGTATTGCCCGTAGCAGCAGCTTGATCTATTTTTACTAGATCATTTAACAAATCTTTGCTAATTTGTCGGGCTTGAGCTTGGTTTTGTTTTGCTAGGTTGGGAATGATATAGGTCATATTTAACCTAGCTTCTGTCATCGGTCCGTGAATGAAATTACCTACTTTCACCCATTCACCTGTTGTAATTAGGTTTTGGAGTTCGGGAGAGCGATCGCGTACCATCTGAATTCCTGGAACATATTCCTGAATTTTCGCAACTTCCGCTGCTGTATAAGATGGTGGTACAGTAGCAATAGTAGGACTATTACAACTAATCAAAAATGTTGCTAATAATACAAAAATCAGTGACAAAATAGAACGTTGACGCACCATAAATGGAAATTAATTTTTTGTTTGTTTACAGATTGACAGTGTTATTTTAGATCGCTATGTAATGAACTGTCAGAGCTAAATCAGGTTTTTCTGTTTTTATCTTCCCCACAGACCAACCGCATATAGGAGTATGATTGAGTGAACGCAGCCGAACAAGCCACAAACCTGGAATTTGCCAGTAAAATTGCTACGGTAGTAAATTTGTTTAAATACGAATTTCCTGATGTCAAATCTGATCTCAAACCCTGGCATAATGACCTGGAAACCAGAGAGTTAGTAGATCCAGATTCCATTGATATCGGGTTTCACTTCCCCGGTGTCAGCAAATCTTGGCGCTGTCGCAGTATTTTAATTCAAATTCGATTTTATCAAGATCCCATCACTCATCACCGTCGCGCTATTGGTGTGGAAGCCGCTGGATTTGATCATCGTGGTGAGGTTTGGCGACTTTCTACGGTGGAAACTTGGAGTTTTATCGGTGACTCTGTACCCCTGGCTGTTGTTGGGGAAAAGCTAAAACAGGTTTGTCGGCAAATTTTAGAGGTGTTTAATCAACCAAGTCAGTAAAAAAAATTAGTTTTCCTGCTTATCTAACGCCCATTCCCACCTTTGCTTTAAATCATTACAGTGGCTAGAAGGTAAAAGTCCATCATGTTGAAGTCTACCAACAACAATTCCCGGTGCAATACCAATCTCATTAGCAAACTCAATAATATTTGCTTTACTAATTTGTGGGATTGATGTCAGAAATCGTTGCAAATCTCTAGGAGGAATGAGTATATCCGCAGAGAATTTGTTCGCTTCATTCTCTTTTTCTTGAGCCTCAACAGAGACAACACCTGTTCCCTCAAGAAAGAAATCCCGCTTACCATGTAATAAAATATGACCAGTTTCGTGGAAGAATGTAAACCACAAATGATCATCAGTTTTATACCGCAAACTCAGTTGAATTAGTGCTTTGTCAGCATTCAACCAATGAGTTGCACCACTAGTTCGCGTTCTTGGCAGTTCTGGCACAAAAACCACAGCCACGCCAGCTTCCGCACACAATTGTACTAGTTTTGGCTGGAATATTTCTGGTAGTTCCACAGTTAAAGCCCGGATTTTTCGCAATGCTTCCCTAAAATTGCTTGCATTGTAGGGAGCGCAAGTAATTTCAGATGCTTCAATTTCTCCCCTACGTAACCAAGCAGATATAGCTCCAGGGTCGCTTTGAAATGCTTGAGATTTACGAAAATCTATCTGATTATTCAACCATATACCCTCCCATTGTTCAGGGGAGGCGACGGCGAAAAAATTTAGCACTTCCCGCAGTTGCTCTACTTTATCGCTATACCGACGAATCCAGCCAAATTTAATCATAGCTGTCGCAGGAATCCCTTTCAGCCAGGGTACTTGTTTTTGTAACCGCTTTTTTTCTTCCTGCTGTGCTAAAAATTCCCTATAACGTCGTTCGCGATTGTTCCAAAAACTAGCTGGTATATTAAATACTCGTTCTAACTGTAAAGCAGTTTCTGGGGTAATTGCTGCTTTACCATTAATAATTTCGTTAATTGTTTTTTTTGGTCTTCCTGTTCTTTCGGCCAGTTCTGTTTGAGTCATTCCCCGCTCTTCCAGAACTTCCAGTAAGGTATCTCCAGGGGAAGAAACTTGATCTGGATTATACCGATTTTGGATTTTACTTTCCATGTGTATTCNCCACGCTGAGTATTCTAACGGCAGTTACTTGAGTCCAGTCAATCCCACCATCTGGTTTACTAGGAATTGGTTCATTTGCTGGCTCAAATATCAGCCGATATGGATGATCCAAATCGAGCGATAATGTACCTGCTCTATCATAAAGCAATTCATGGCAACGTCCAGGGAGATTTCGCATATCTTCAAGTACATTGGCATCACGTAAATCGTCTAGCCGTTGTAGGATGCGTTTTGCTCTATCTGCACCATGTTTTTTCAATCGAAGCCTTTGGTTATTGCACTCTTCTTCAAATTTACTATTCTCGAATACAATATCCATTTTATCACGGTTTTATAAATATTGTTAACCTTAAAGGTTAAATATATTTTAGGATATGAATGCAAAAATAATAGGAATTACTCAGAAAAGAGGTTTAAATGCTTACATACTAGAACTTTTGTACTAAATCAGAGTCAGGCTCAAGATTACTCGTTATCAGTTTTGCAACTATCATCTACACAGTATGCTGATTGATAGGTTTGGGAACGCTGACCAAACAATGTATAACGATTATCCCGAATTTGTTCATAAAACCTATCTCCTGCCCATTTCATCCCCGGTAACACCCGATACGCATCTACAAATATACTACCCAAAGGCAATAGTCGCCCAATTTCCTCAGCCGCATTACTACCTTGCCAACGTTTCTCTGTGGCATTACTATCAATTAAAATCATCCCCTGTTCACAATCTATTGAAGTAATTCCCCATTGGCATAGTGTCTCTTCATCTTGCATAGAAACGTAGCGAAACAGCTTCCCTTGGTCTAAAGTTTCCAACAATTGCACTAAAGTTACACAAAGATTACAGTTGCCATCATAGATCACGTAGTAATTCATAAAATTATTAGCTATAGTATATTTTTGGTAAGTATCTTACTTTTTAGTGTGTATTTGCGAATTTGCCTGTAACTACTTTACTATATAAACAGGTGAAAAATATTTATTATCTGGTACAACAACTAACTATTAATAACAAGGTGAAATCATGACTCAAAATACCATTAATTATGTAATTCATGATGGTAATGCCCGTGGACATTATCATATNGGCTGGCTGAATAGTTATCATACATTTTCCTTCAGCAGTTTTTATGATCCCCAGCGGATGGGATTCCGTTCTTTGCGAGTAATTAATGATGATATAATTGCTGCTGGTGCAGGATTTCCCACTCATGGACATAAGGATATGGAAATTCTTACTTATGTTTTATCAGGTGCTGTTGAACATAAGGACAGTTTAGGCACAGGTTCGGTAATTTTTCCTGGTGAAGCACAGGTTATGAGTGCGGGAACTGGAATTATGCACAGTGAATTTAATCCTTCTCAAATTGAAGAATTACACCTACTGCAAATCTGGATTCTACCAAATCAGCAAGGACTAAAACCTAGATATGAACAAAAAGCTTTTCCTATAGAAGAGAAGCAGGGAAAACTGCTGTTAATTGCGGCTGAAGATGGACGAAATGGGGCTGTAATTATTCACCAAGATGTCTCTTTATATGCGGGAATTTTAGCACAAGGTGATGTCGTAAATTATCACGTTCAAAATCATCGTTATGCTTGGTTACAAATAGCTAAAGGGGAAGTTATGTTTAATAATCATGAATTAAAAGCAGGAGATGGTGTAGAAATTACAGGAGAAGAAAAATTAACAATTAGCAGTAATTCAAGTGGGGAAATATTACTGTTTGATTTAGCTTAGACTATAAAAATAATCCTATTTAATTTGTGAACATTGCTAAACTCAGATCCCCAAATTATCTAAAAAGTTGGGAATCTTGTTTTTGATAACTAATTTAGGTTTAGAGTTGCTAAAGCAGTAATTAGGAAATATGCAAACTTTGTGAAATCAAAAATTCTCAAATCTGAATTTTTGATTGTGAATTATTAGACATTCTAAAATAGAAAGTATCTTTGTGCCATTGGTAAAATCGTTGCCGGTTCACAAGTTAATAATTCACCATTTGCACGAACTTCGTAGGTTTCAGAATTTACTTCAATGTCAGGTAAAGCATCATTTAATTTCATGTCTCGTTTAGTAATTTGACGAGTTCCTGAAACAGCAATTGCTAACTTTTTCAACCCTAATTGTTGAGGAATTTCTCTTTCTAAAGCTGCTTGAGAAACAAAAGTTAATGATGTCGCATTTCTTGCACCGGCAAAACTGCCAAACATAGGACGCATATATACAGGTTGAGGTGTAGGAATACTGGCATTTGCATCGCCCATTTGTGACCATGCAATCATGCCTCCTTTAATGACAATTTCCGGTTTTACACCAAAAAATGCCGGTTTCCACAAACATAAATCCGCTAATTTTCCCGCTTCTACAGACCCCACATATTCAGAAATTCCATGAGTAATTGCTGGATTAATAGTGTATTTAGCTACATATCTTTTTGCTCGAAAATTGTCTGCATTGCTATCATTACCAAGACTTCCACGTTGAATTTTCATTTTATGGGCGGTTTGCCAAGTTCTAATTATTACTTCACCGACGCGCCCCATTGCTTGGGAATCGGAAGCAATCATACTAAACGCGCCTAAATCGTGGAGAATATCCTCAGCAGCAATAGTTTCTCTACGGATACGAGACTCAGCAAAAGATACATCTTCAGGAATAGCGGGGTCAAGATGATGACACACCATTAACATATCTAAGTGTTCATCTAGGGTGTTGACTGTGTAAGGACGGGTAGGGTTGGTGGAAGAGGGTAAAACGTTACTTTGTCCGCAAACTTTAATAATATCTGGTGCGTGTCCCCCTCCCGCCCCCTCCGTGTGGTAAGTGTGAATAGCACGATGTTTAAAAGCCGTAATAGTATCTTCGACAAATCCGGCTTCGTTGAGAGTATCAGTGTGAATTGCTACCTGGATATCATATTCATCAGCCACAGTTAAACAAGTATCAATTGTGGCGGGAGTAGTTCCCCAGTCTTCATGAAGTTTTAACCCCATCACCCCAGCTTCAATTTGTTCTATCAGTCCTTGGGGTTGACTAGTATTACCTTTTCCTAAAAATCCTAAATTGACAGGGAAAGCGTCAGCAGCTTGCAACATTCTGTAAATATTCCATGGTCCTGGAGTACAAGTTGTGGCATTTGTTCCCGTAGCTGGTCCTGTACCACCACCGATCATTGTTGTAATACCTGATGCAATAGCTACTTCAATTTGTTGGGGACAGATAAAATGGATATGGGTATCAATTCCTCCCGCAGTGAGAATCATTCCTTCTCCAGCTAAAGCTTCCGTTCCCGGTCCAATAATGATATCTATATTATCTTGAATATAGGGATTTCCGGCTTTACCAATTTTGTAAATTTTACCATTTTTAATCCCAATATCTGCTTTGACAATACCCCACCAATCGAGAATTAAAGCATTAGTAATAACTAAATCTACCGCACCATCACTATTAGAAATTGGAGATTGTCCCATACCATCTCTAATCACTTTTCCTCCCCCAAATTTCACTTCATCTCCATAATTTGTGAAGTCTTTTTCTACTTCAATAAATAATTCTGTGTCTGCTAATCTAATTCTGTCTCCTACTGTTGGTCCGTAGGTTTCAGCGTAGGCTTGGCGGTTCATTTTGTATGACATATTTTTATCCTTTTTTTATTACGCTTAAGGCGCAGAGGTGCGGAGAGAATTTTATAGGCTTCCGTTAATTTTGTTGTTGAAGCCGTAGATTTGGCGGCTACCAACTAGGGGAATTAATGTGATTTCTTTTTCGTCTCCTGGTTCAAATCTGACTGCTGTTCCTGCGGGGATATCTAATCTCATTCCTCGCGCTTTTTCTCTGTCGAATTTTAAAGCGGTATTGACTTCATAAAAGTGAAAATGTGAACCGATTTGAATTGGTCTATCTCCTGTATTTGCTACTATTAATTTTGTTGTTGGACGATTTGCATTTAATTCTATTTCTCCTGTTGGGGTAATAATTTCTCCGGGAATCATAATTTTTTCCTTTGCTTAAAATTTATCTAATTGGATTATGTACAGTTACCAACTTAGTTCCGTCAGGAAAAGTGGCTTCTACCTGAACATCATGAATCATTTCTGGTACACCTTCCATAACATCATTATAAGTTAATAATGTTGTCCCATAACTCATTAAATCTGCTACAGTTTGACCATCTCTTGCGCCTTCTAAAATAGCAGCAGAAATAAAAGCCACTGCTTCAGGATAATTCAATTTTAAACCTCTATTTTTCCGTCTTTCTGCGACTAAAGCAGCAGTAAAAATTAATAATTTATCTTTTTCCTGGGGTGTAAGTTGCATTTTTCTTTCCTCCGTGTTCTCTGTGCTGGTTAGTTTAAATTTGCCATACTCTAGGAATACAATTACCACGATTTTGATAATTTATTCGTAAATTTTGCCAAATATTTGTAAACCAATTTCTCACTTCTGATATAGAATTACCTCGATAGCGACATAAAAATCCTTGTTGTAAGCGAGTTACTCCAGCAAAATTATTTTCAATTATTAAAGAACGGGCTTTGTCAATTATTTCTTCAGAAACGGAATTTCCTAACCAAATTAAAGTTCCCAGAACGGGGTTTCCTCCTAACCCGTGGGGACTGTGAAATACTTCTTCATTACCAGGGATGATTTGTCTATCAATCCATAATGGTATACCATTTTGCCATATTTCTGTGTGCGATCGCATCTCTCCCTCTAAAAATTTTTCACCTCTAGCACTGCGCCCAAATCGCATAATTTCCCAGCCTAAATAATTCGCATTTTTAGCTAATTCTATCCGCAAATCTTGACTATAAATTGCCCCATTAAATAAAATAGTTTCTTGGGGTAAATATTCTAAATGAGCATGATCATCAACTTGGATATTGACAATTTGTCTTGCTGGTAAGCCCTGACTACGATATATTTTACTTGCGGCTGCGGTGGTAATTAGGACGTTTGTCTGGGGTTGGAGGTGAATATCAGATGTCAAGCGATCGCCACCCACAATGCCCCCAGCCGTGTGTAAAATCACAGTATGACAAATTTCTTGTCCTTCAGGGTAAAAGGGGCGTTGTACCTTCAAAGGTGCTTGATGGTGAGTATAAATTAACCGCGTAGAATCTTGGGAATTAGCATAGACTAAGTTAAGTTTGCCATGCCAAGCCTTGACCATATATGAGTTATCAATCATTAGTGTTAAATGTTAAGATTTTAATAATCTTTTCCAAGTTGTACATTGGTATTAATGATATGCAGATACTATTGAGAATTTTAAGGCGTATATTCAGCAGACTGATGATAAAAAAGTAAAAAGCGCGACCCCAATCGACTTGTAAAAGAGAGGGGACTTGATTTTCCGGTTTTTTATTTTCTCGTTCTCTGGTTTCCTCATGCTCTTCCTCCTTGGCAAGGGGTAATCTTGGGATATCAAAATAAATCCCATTCTATTGATCTTCATATCATAACATAACTTTATCATAAAACATCAGAACAACGATCGCTTTATCAAAGTACAGGGGATTAAAAAGATGGCTGATTTAGTGTATATTAATAATTGACAAAATCATTAAAGGATAATTTATCCCATGAACAAATTATTAGATGAAACCCTATCTAGGGAAATTGCGAAAACCATCAAAAGTAAAGCTAAAAAACCTTTTGATAATGCCTATAAAGCTGTTCTCATTACCGAAGGTGCAAAGTATGTTCAAGGCTTTTTAGTATTTGCGGGTCAACCATATAAACCAGTCGAACATGGTTGGATTGAAGTTAATAATGTTATTATTGATCCAACACTGCCTTATTTGCCAAAAAATCACCAGGAATTTTATTATTTTCCCGCTGAAAGTCTCAGTAGTAAAAAGCTTAAAGCCATTGTTGAAGAATCTAAGGAAGATTATCCAGAAGATGATCCTTTACCTATTTATGGAAAAGCCCCTTATGATTATTATGGTGATGTAATGTTAGGAGGTGTAGAATATTTGGCAGCTTATCAAGCAGCACAAGCTAAATGTCAAGAAATCAATGACTTAAATTTTGAGAAAAATTAGTACCCAGGGCAGAATTTCAAATTATTTTCCTTCTGTATCTTGAATTTATGAGCATCTTACCATCTCCAACTAAATCCAATTCCGAATACCGTCCTCGAGAAAATGACTGGCGGTTATTTTCGCGCTTAATACCTTATGGTCGTCGTCATGGAAAACTATTAGCATTATCCATGTTCCTGCTTGTTCCTATTGCTGTTGCTAGTGCTATTAAACCCCTATTAGTAGGACAAGCAATTTCTTTAATTAGGCAAGAACCTAATACATATCAATTCCTGCAAAATATGCCCTTATGGCAAGGTTTAAATATTCTCATTGGGATGTTACTAATTGCAACTAGTGTCCGCTTAATATTAACAGGTGTTCAAGGTTATTTAGTTCAAAAATTAGGACAAAAAATTCACAGCGGCTATTCGTGAGGATTTATTTCATCATGTAACATCTTTATCTGTACGCTTTTTTGACAGCACACCTGTAGGTAAATTAATTACTAGACTAACCAGTGATGTAGAAAGCTTAGGAGATGTTTTTTCCACTGGGGCTGTAGGCATTATTTCTGATTTATTGTCCATGATAGTCATAGTTGGTTTGATGTTTTCAATTCAATCACAACTTGCTTCCTTATTAGTATTGATTCTGATTCCAGTAACTTGGTTGATAATTTATTTTCAACAGCAGTATAGAGACGCTAATTATAAAACCAGAGAAGAACTTTCTGGACTCAATTCTCAACTGCAAGAAAATATTATCGGTATTAATGTAGTCCAATTATTTCGCCGCGAAAAATTTAATGCCGAATTATTTCGAGTTACCAATCAAAATTATGTCAAACAAGTAGATAATAGTATTTGGTATGATTCAGCAGTTTCGGCAACTTTAGAATGGGTTGGTTTAGTAGCAATTGCTGGAGTATTATGGTTAGGTAGTGGGTTACTTTTAGAGAGACAAATATCTTTTGGGATTTTATCAGCATTTATTTTATATGCCCAACAATTTTTTGAACCATTACGGAATTTTGCCGAAAAATTTACGGTAATTCAATCTGGTTTCACCGCTATTGAACGGGTAGTAAATATTTTGGAAGAACCTATCGAAATTAAAGATTACCCTCAACCAGAAAGTACCAGGGTGGATTTTGAATTGGGCTATATTAATGAGATAGTTGCTAGGTTAGAATCTCAAGAGTTTACTCCCATACCGACTTTAGGGGAAATTAAGTTTGAAAATGTTTACTTTGCTTATAAAAATGATGATTACGTCATTAAAAATTTAAACTTTACCATTCACCCAGGGGAAAAGATAGCTTTAGTTGGTCCAACGGGTGCGGGTAAAAGTTCAATTATTCGTCTGTTGTGTCGTCTTTATGAACCAACTCAAGGACGTATTCTCATTGACGGTGTGGATATCCGCAAGATTCCCCAAATAGAACTACGACGTTATATGAGTGTGATTTTGCAAGAGGCATTTTTGTTTGCTGGTGATGTTAAAAGTAATATTACTTTAGGTGATAATTACAGTTTTGCAGAAATTCAACAAGCCGCAGAAAAAACGAATGTGTCCACATTTATTAACCAATTACCTCACGGTTATGATACTCAATTACGAGAACGGGCGACTAATCTTTCTAGTGGACAAAAACAACTTTTAGCCTTTGCGCGGGCGGCTATTCGTAACCCGCAAATTTTAGTTTTAGATGAAGCTACAGCTAGTTTAGATGTAGGAACAGAAGCCTTAGTTCAAGAAGCTTTAAATAAGTTGTTAATCAAACGAACTTCAATTATTATTGCTCACCGTCTATCTACAATTCGTAATGTAGACCAAATTTTTGTGTTGAAACGGGGAGAATTAATTGAACAGGGAAGTCATGAAGAATTATTACAACAACAAGGATTTTATGCGACCTTGCACAATTTACAAATGTTAAAAGCTTAACAACGGGTGTGAAAACTCTTGTTTAAGCACCTGGTTTTGGCGACAAAAGTTCTAGAATGAAAGACAAATCCAAATAAACAGACTTCATGCGTATTTCTCTAAACTGGTTACAAGAACTCGTAGAAATCAAACTCACCCCAGAAGAACTAGCAGAAACCTTGACAATGGCCGGGTTTGAAGTAGAAGATATAGAAGACCGTCGCACTTGGGCCGCGGGGGTAGTTGTGGGGAAAGTCCTGGAACGTCAACCCCACCCCAACGCAGATAAATTAAGCGTTTGTACCGTAGATATTGGCGCTGCTGAGACTGTGAATATCGTTTGTGGCGCGGCGAACGTCCGCTCAGATATCTATGTTCCCGTAGCAACCACAGGAACTTATTTACCCAACATTGATTTAAAAATCAAACCCGCAAAACTGCGCGGTATTCCCTCTAATGGAATGATATGTTCCTTAAAAGAACTCGGTTTACCCACTGATATTGACGGTATTCATATCTTCCCAGCAGAAAATATAGTTATCGGTAGTGACGTGCGCCCCCTGTTAGGTTTAGAGGACGTGATTTTAGATGTCACAGCGACCGCTAACCGTGCTGACGCTTTGTCTATGGTGGGTATTGCGCGGGAAGTAGCCGCTTTAACCGGGGGAAAATTATCAATTCCCGAAATTGCGAAAGTAGAAAATACTGAAACTGCAAAAAATGTCACTTTGAAAATTTCCGAAACCCAAGCTTGTCCAGCTTATATTGGTACGGTTATTGAAAATATCAAAATCGCGCCCTCTCCTGAATGGTTACAACAACGGTTACGGGCTGCGGGAGTGAGACCAATTAATAATGTAGTTGATATCACTAACTACGTTTTATTAGAAAGAGGACAACCCCTTCACGCTTTCGACAAAGACCGTTTAAAATCTCTTTCTGGAGAAGAACAATTAACAATTGGTGTGCGGTTTGCACAAATGGGAGAAACCTTAAAAACCTTAGATGGAAATAATCGCAATTTATCACCCCAAAATTTATTAATTACTGCTAATAATCAACCGGTGGCTTTAGCAGGAGTTATGGGTGGTGAAGCCACAGAAGTTCATGAAGGTACACAAAGTTTAGTTTTAGAAGCAGCGTTATTTGATTCTGTAGCTATTCGTCGTTCTTCTCGCAGTGTGGGGTTAAGAAGTGAAGCCTCTGGAAGATATGAAAGGGGCGTAAATCGCGCCGAATTAGAAACAGCTTGTAACCGGGCTTTATCGCTAATTCAAGAATTAGCAGCCGGGGTAATTGTTCAACAAGAAATTTCCGATTATCGTCCAGATATTTCTACCTGGTCTCATTCTATTTACCTGCGGTTAGATAAAATTAATGAAGTATTAGGTCCAATTGAATTAGGACAAGAAACAGGAGAATTACAACCAGAAGATGTAGAAAAAATTCTCACGGCTTTAGGATGTAAATTAGTAAAAACTGATGAACGGAATTGGACAGTTACAGTACCTCCCTATCGTTATCGAGATTTAGAACGGGAAATTGATTTAATTGAAGAAATCGCCCGGTTATATGGTTATGATAAATTCTGTGATACCTTACCAGAAAAATCCGAAGCTGGTTATCTATCTTTAGATCAAGAATTAATTCGCAGGTTACGGGGTTATTTACGGGCTGAGGGTTTGACAGAATTAATTCATTATTCCTTAGTCAAACCAGGAGAAGATAAACAGATTGTTTTAAGTAACCCTTTATTTGCGGAATATTCAGCCTTACGCACTGATTTAATTTCTGGTTTAATTACCGCCTTCCAATACAATTTAGAACAGGGAAATGGGGCGTTAAATGGTTTTGAAATCGGGCGAGTTTTCTGGAGTGAAGAAGACGGTTTACAAGAAGCAGAAATGTTAGCTGGAATTATCGGAGGTGATATAACTTCTGGTAAATGGTCACGGGGTGGTAAAGAAAAAGCCATGACTTGGTTTGAAGCTAAAGGTATTTTAGAAAGTGTCTTTAAACAACTCAAATTAGTAGTAGAATTTCAACCAGAAAATCGAGATTCTCGTTTACACCCTGGACGGACAGCTTCATTGTGGATAAAAGGTAATAGATTGGGAACATTTGGACAAATTCACCCCCAATTACGCCGCGAAAAAGATTTACCAGAAGCCGTTTATGTGTTTCAATTAGATTTAGATACTTTGTTAGATGCTTGGGATCATGATGATTTGTTAATTCCCAAATTCAGTTCCTATTCTACCTATCCAGCAAGTGATAGAGATTTGGCGTTTTTCGCACCGGTAAAAGTGACAGTTTCCGAACTAGAAAAAGTCATTAATAAAGCTGGAAAAGGCTTATTAAATTCTGTAGAATTGTTTGATGAATATCGCGGTGACAATGTACCCACAGGACAACGCAGTTTAGCCTTTCGTTTAGTATATCGTGCCAGCGATCGCACACTTACAGAAAATGAAATTGAACCAGTTCATAATCAAGTGCGTTCTGCTTTAGTAGAGAAATTTGGTGTCAACTTAAGAAGTTAATAACAGCGGTTTTTGTTTCGCGCAAAGACTCTCCGCACCTCTGCGTCTCTGCGTGAGACAAAACTCACTATAACCTCATAAATCAAACCGCCAAAAATCTTTGAATCACATCCTGACTAAGCTCCTGAGTTAGACCAGAAGCAACAATCCCACCTTTTTGCATAGCATAATAGTAATCTGCCTGACGGACAAAATGCAAGTGTTGTTCCACCAATAAAACAGAAATCCCTGTAGCTTCAATAATCTGACGGACTGCGGCTTCAATTTCCAAAATGATTGAGGGTTGGATACCTTCCGTCGGTTCGTCTAATACGAGTAATTGTGGTTTTCCCATTAAAGCACGCGCAATTGCTAATTGTTGTTGTTGTCCACCACTTAAATCTCCACCCATACGAGAAAGCATAGTTTTTAAAACTGGAAATAGGCTAAAAATTTCCGAAGGAATTTCCGGTTTTTTGACTAATTTTTGTCTAGCTTCTAATCCTAAAAGCAGATTTTCTTTAACTGTTAATCGCGGTATAATTTCCCTTCCTTGACTTACATAACCAATACCCATTTTCGCCCTTTCATAAGTCGGTTTAGGGTTAATTATCTCCCCTGCAAAATTAATAATTCCGCTGCTAGGTTTAAGTAGTCCCATAATTGTTTTGAGCATGGTTGTTTTTCCCACACCATTACGCCCAATTAAACATACCATTTGTCCTGGTAATACAGTCAAATCCACATTTCTGATAATATGACTTTCACCATAATGAACNTTNAGATTAGAAATTTTTAGCATTATCAAATTAACCTGATTAACTATTTTAATTTTCCCCAATTCTTGTTTCCCCCCTTTATAAGGGGGGACTAAGGGGGNGTGTGATTCTCTTCCTGTTTTCCTAAATATACTTCAATAACGCGGGGGTCATTTCTCACNTCCTCAAAATCACCTTCACACAATACCGAACCCTCATGTAATACTGTCACCTTCTTAGCGATTTGTCGCACAAATTCCATATCATGTTCAATGACTAAAATTGAATGACTTTCCGCTAATGTTAATAATAAATTACCAATATTATAGGTTTCTTCATCTGTTAAACCAGCCACTGGTTCATCAACAAGTAATAAATCGGGAGATTGCGCTACTAACATTCCAATCTCCAAACGTTGCTTTTCTCCGTGGGATAATAAAGCCGCTGGAATATTTGCTTTTGCGGTTAAACCAATGTTTCTAATAAGCCTTTCAAACTATTTTTTTCCGCAGAATTGATAGAATGAAACAAAGTTGAAAAGACATTTTTCTGACGATTACTAGTAATTTCTAAATTCTCAAAAGGTGTTAAATTCAGATAAATTCGAGGGGTTTGAAATTTGCGGCCAATTCCCAACCGTGCAATTTGATGTTCAGCTAAAGAACGTAAATTTTTACCCTTAAATAATACCCTTCCTATGGTTGGTTGCACCTTACCCGTAATTACATCTAAAAAGGTAGTTTTGCCAGCCCCATTTGGACCAATTACTACCCGCAATTCACCAACATTCATACTAAAATTTAGGCGATTTATGGCCTTAAAACCGTCAAAACTAACGGTGACATTTTCAGTTTCCAATATTTTGGCGTTCATGTTTCACTTCCATATCTTCTTCTAAACTAGGATAGGTATCAGAAAATTTTAATTGCTGACGTTTCCAAAAAGGAATATTTTGTTTATATAACCATCCCATGATACCATCAGGAAGCAAAATGACGATAGTTAATAATAGTATACCCTGAAAAAATAGCCATATTTCCGCAAATTCTTCACTTAAAAAAGTCCGAGCATAATTAACTAATAAAGTGCCAATAACTGCCCCATTAACGTCCCTCGTCCCCCCACAGCCACCCAAATCACCATTTCAATAGAAAAGCCAATATCCATAGATCTAGGGGATACAGAACCACTTTGAACAGTGTAAAATGCCCCAGCTATACCAGCAATTGCTCCCGAAACTGCAAATACTAATACTTTAAAATCCGTGGGGTCATAACCAGAAAATCTTACCCGACTTTCATCATCACGAATAGCTATTAATAATCGGCCAAAACGTCCACTAGTTAACCAGCGACAAAGCCCATAAATAGCCGCCAAAAATATCACCGTCAAGACATAAAAAACAAATTGAGTTTTGCTATCACTAACTATAGCACCACTGCCATTAATTCCCCAAGATAAAGGCGGAAAAGTGGTAAAATCTATGAGTCCATTTGTGCCATTAAAAAATTGTTGTTGTCCATTAAAAAAATTGAAAAATACAATAATTGCAGCTTGAGTCAAAATCGAAAAATAAACCCCCTTAATGCGATTACGAAATACTAAATATCCGAGTAATCCTGCTAACAAACCCGGAATCATCACCACAGCAGCCATAGACAGGGGAAAAGAAGAAAAAGGCCGCCAAAATCCAGGAAGTTCCACCACCCCATAAAGCGCCATAAAATCCGGTAATTCACCCATAGGAACTTGCAATTTTAGGTACATAGCGATCGCATATCCACCCAAACCGAAGAAAATCCCATGTCCCAAACTCAATAAACCAGCATAACCCCAAATTAAATCAATTCCTAAAGCCACAATAGCCAGAGACAAAAACCGTCCCAATAAATTCAGACGAAAATCTGAAAGTAAAACCGGCATAATCAAAATCAAAATTAAAGCGATCGCACAAACCACCCCAACTTCAACTAATATTAAATTTCGCCCCTTTTTAATTTTCATCATTCCTAACTTATCCATTTTCTAAAATCCGCGTTTATCTGCGTTTATCTGCGTTAAATTTCCCATAATTTAAACATCAACATGACGACCCTTTTGAGGAAAAATTCCTCCCGGCTTCCATTGTAAAAACACAATAATTAAAGCAAAAACCATCACCTTAGCCATACTTGTAGTTGCAAAAAAACTAAATAAATCAGCCAAAGGCTTAACCGGACCCAACAACAAAGCCAAAGTTCCCGAACCAATCAAATAATTAGTTGTTCCAATTCCCAAAGCCGCCAAAATCGTACCAGCTAAATTACCCACACCACCGACAACCACCACCATAAAGGTGTCAATAATGTAATTTTGTCCAGTATTTGGTCCAACAGAACCGAGTAAACTAATTGCACATCCAGCCACACCAGCTAACCCTGAACCCAGCGCGAAAGTAATCGCATCAACTTTTTGAGTAGGGATACCCAAACAGGCGCTCATGCTGCGATTTTGCGTTACAGCCCTAATTCTTAATCCCCAAATGAGAACGCTGCAAAAATAGATAAATTCCTCCCACACAAATAATCGTCAAAGCAATAATAAATAACCGCGCATAGGGTAATTGTACACCAGCTAAAGATACACCAGCTTGTAACCAACTAGGCGCTGTAACATCCACATTTTGAGCACCAAACCAAGGTAAAGTTACTCCTTGCTGATAGATTTTACTTAACAAATTACAGATTGTAATTGTTAATCCTAATGACAAAAATAGTAAAATTCCCATAACCCAATTACGAATTTTCTGCAAATTATTCCGAGAATTTAAAATCCATAAACCTCCAAAAAACAGAACAGAAAACAAAGCTATTGCTATGATCAGTAATAAATTCACACTGCGGACAAACTGCTGAAAAATTAAACTTACTCCCCAGGTTGCTAACAGAGTTTCTAAAGGTCTTCCATAGAGATAACGAATTACACTTTTTTCCAGAATTAATCCCACACCAGCAGTGAAAATAAAAGCGATAATCAAAGCCAAAAATATATAAACTTCAAACCAAACCCCACCCAATTGTTTACAAACATTTTGCACCACAAAAGTCGTATAAGCACCAAACATCATTAGCTCACCATGAGCCATATTAATGACACCCATTAAGCCAAATATGATGGCTAATCCTAGCGCAGCAATTAATAAAACAGCACCAATACTAATACCATTAAAGACAGCTTCTAAAAAACCTGTTAACATTTTCTCCCCACAATTATCAATTTATTCCTAATAGTCAGTTGTCAGTTATTAGTTATTTTTTAGTTATTTTCACATCACAGCAAATTGCCACTAAACGAAGTACAAATATGAATAGTAAAACCCTTGTGGGATGGGCATCTTGCCCGCCCATACACACCTCATTTAGATACAATGTTTTCTAAACTACCCTGGTAAAACTCCTGTGGGGTGGGCATCTTGCCCGCCCATACATACCTCATCGAGATGCAATTTGTTGTATAACTAACCCCTGACAACTGATCATAAAATTAACCTTTCTTGTATTTACCACCTTTTGCAGGATCTGACCAATCACAAGCGAATCCTTT
>B570J13885_100031_pt1 | contig 22321 bp, 17 predicted proteins | sample LakMenEpi21Jul08_FD_13885 | JGI IMG/M metagenome (IMG submission 13885)
CAACATGAGCTTTGTAAGTTTTGTCGAGGTAGGAAACCCAACATGAGATTTGTAGGTTTTGTTGAGGTAGGAAACCCAACATGAGATTTGTAGGTTTTGTTGAGGTAGGAAACCCAACATGAGCGTCGGGTTGCGCTGTCGCTTAACCCGACCTACAAAAATGCACAAGGTATTGGTGTAAAAAAAGGTAATGGTGCTATAGTGGCAATTTTTAACGCCAACCTACTTAGTTCTGACGATATCTAGTATCTGACGTTCCTTCTGTTTCCTGCTGCCTCTAGTATAGGTTTTGTCTCAGTAATAAAACTTATTCTGATGATCATGATTTATCCTGGGTAGGGAATTAAGATGATAGATACTCTACTATAACCTGAGCAAAGATAGTATTATTAAGGATTATTTCACTATGTAACCTCTCCTTAGCCTGTCAATATGTCAGAAAATTTAGCTGCTTCTTTAAACGATGTGCTTCCAAACGCTCACAATAGCCAGAATACTATCCGCATTCGGGGTGCTAGACAGCATAATCTGAAAAATATTGATTTGGAATTACCCCGCGATCGCTTAATTGTTTTTACTGGTGTTTCTGGTTCGGGTAAATCTTCTTTGGCGTTTGATACCATTTTTGCTGAAGGACAACGCCGTTATGTAGAATCTCTGAGCGCTTATGCTACAATTTTTGGGACAGTTGGATAAACCTGATGTTGAATCTATTGAAGGTTTAAGTCCAGCAATTTCTATTGACCAAAAATCAACTTCCCATAATCCCCGTTCAACGGTGGGAACAGTTACGGAAATTTATGACTATTTGCGATTGTTATATGGTCGTGCTGGTGAACCCCATTGTCCCCACTGCGAGCGCTCAATTGCGCCTCAAACTATTGACCAGATGTGCGATCGCATCATGGAACTTCCCGACCGCACCCGCTTCCAAATTTTAGCCCCTGTAGTCCGCGGTAAAAAGGGAACTCACCAAAAATTAATTTCTGGTTTAGCTTCCCAAGGTTTCGCACGTTTGCGGGTAAATGGGGAGGTGCGAGAGCTATCTGATTTGATCGAGTTAGATAAAAATAATACACATACTATAGAACTGGTTATTGACAGATTAGTTAAAAAAGACTCTATTCAAGAGCGTTTGGTAGATTCTCTAGCAACTTGTCTTAAGCAATCTCACGGCATTGCTATAATTGAGGTATTAAAAGATACATTAGATAAGATAGCGCTGGAGCGGTCTGATAGTAAGTATATATCAACTGAGGAAAAAAATCAAGGTATTTCTGAAGAAGAATTACCCAAAGAAATGGTATTTTCCGAAAATTTTGCTTGTCCCGAACATGGTGCAGTAATGGAAGAACTATCACCGCGGTTGTTTTCTTTTAATTCACCTTATGGCGCTTGTCCCCATTGTCATGGGATTGGGACTTTAAGAAGATTTTCACCGGAGTTAATTGTACCTAATACAGATTCGCCGATGTATGCGGCGATCGCTCCTTGGTCAGAAAAGGAAAACTCCTATTATTTAGAATTACTATATGCTGTGGGGTTAAATTATGGCTTTGAGTTACAAACTCAATGGGGGAAGTTAACACCAGAACAGCAAAAAATTGTTTTGTATGGAGAAGAAGAAAAGCAAACCACAGGAGAGAAAAAGCCGACTTTTAAAGGTGTAATTCCCATTTTACAAAGACAATATGAAGGGGGAACAGAATTAGTTAAACAGAAATTAGAAGAATATTTAATTGATCAACCCTGCGAAGTTTGCGGTGGGAAAAGATTAAAGCCTGAAGCCTTGGCTGTGAAGTTAGGACAATATGGAATTTTAGATTTTACCAGCGTTTCCATTCGGGAATGTCGGGAAAGAATAGAAAAATTAGAATTGAGCGATCGTCAAACCCAAATAGCTGATTTAGTGCTGAGAGAAGTTAAAGCCAGATTACAATTTTTATTAGATGTTGGCTTAGATTATTTAACCTTAGATCGTCCCGCTATGACATTATCAGGAGGAGAAGCCCAACGCATTCGGTTAGCGACACAAATCGGTTCAGGACTAACAGGAGTTCTTTACGTTTTGGATGAACCAAGTATAGGTTTACATCAAAGAGATAACGGAAGATTATTAAAAACCTTAACCAAATTACGAGACTTAGGAAATACCTTAATAGTCGTCGAACATGATGAAGAAACTATCCGCGCTGCTAACTATATTGTGGATATTGGACCTGGTGCAGGAATTCATGGCGGACATATTATTTCCCAAGGAAGTTTAGAGAACTTACTTAATGCTGAAAAATCTTTAACTGGTGCTTATTTATCAGGAAGAAGAGTCATAAATACTCCAACCAAAAGAAGAGAAGGAAACGGCCGGGTTTTAACTATTAAAAATGCCCATCGCCACAACTTACAAAATATAGATGTGGAAATTCCCTTGGGGAAACTTGTCTCAGTTACAGGTGTTTCTGGTTCAGGAAAATCTACCTTAATCAATGAATTACTTTATCCAGCCTTACAACATCACTTACTAAAAAAAGCTCCCGCACCCAAAGATATAGATGAAATCAAGGGTTTAAACTGCGTTGATAAAGCCATTGTCATTGACCAATCACCTATAGGGAGAACTCCCCGTTCTAACCCCGCAACTTACACCGGAGTTTTTGATATTATTCGTGATGTTTTTTCCCAAACTGTAGAAGCTAAAACCAGAGGTTATAAACCTGGACAATTTTCTTTTAATGTTAAAGGAGGACGTTGCGAAGCTTGTAGCGGACAGGGTGTAAATGTGATTGAAATGAATTTTCTTCCTGACGTTTATGTGCAATGTGAAATTTGTAAAGGTGCGAGATATAATCGGGAAACTCTACAAGTTAAATATAAAGATAAATCAATTTCTGATGTTTTGAATATGACAGTTGAGGAAGCCTTAGATTTTTGTCAAAATATTCCCAAAGCTGTGACTAGATTACAAACTTTATTTGATGTTGGTTTAGGTTATGTTCAGTTAGGACAACCAGCTACAACTTTATCTGGAGGGGAAGCACAACGGGTGAAGTTAGCAACAGAATTATCTCGAAGAGCGACAGGAAAAACACTTTATTTAATTGATGAACCAACAACAGGATTATCTTTTTATGATGTTCACAAATTATTGGATATTTTACAAAGATTGGTGGATAAGGGAAATTCAATTTTAGTAATTGAACATAATTTAGATGTGATTCGTTGTTCTGATTGGGTAATAGATTTGGGTCCTGAAGGAGGAGATAAGGGTGGAGAACTTATTGCCGCAGGAACGCCGGAAGATGTGGCCAAAAATCCCCGTTCTTATACTGGAGAATATTTACGGCAGGTGTTGGCACAATACCCAGCGGTAAGCTAGATTTATTTTTTCAAAATCAAAAAATAAGTTGAGAAATATTGCCTATTTTTACAACTTCTGACTCCTGACTTTACTAAAATGTCGGGAATCTCCATTTTCTCTGTCCATAAATCAAATGAAAGTGCTATGGACTGATAAAATGTTCTCACTTTCATGGTCAAGCTTATCAACGAGGTACTTATGAATCAAATTCATCGGGTGGCAATTGTCGGTGGAACTCACGGTAATGAGTTAACAGGAGTTTACTTGATCAAAAAGTTTCAGCAATATCCCCATTTAATCCATAGGTCTAGTTTTGAAACCTTATCATTACTTGGCAATCCTAAAGCTATTGCTGCACGGACAAGATATATTGATACAGATCTGAATCGTTGCTTTAATGAATCTCAATTATCAGATGTGAAAACCTCAAGTTACGAGGAATTAAGAGCGCGAGAAATTCAAAAAATATTACAACCACAAAACCAACAAAGTGTAGATGTAATTATGGATTTACATACTACTACTGCCAATATGGGATTATGTATTATTCTGGGAAATTGGCATCCTTTATTGCTAAAATTAGCTGCTGATTTGAGCGCGGTTAATCCTTTGATAAAAGTTTATATTCATGAACAACCAAAAGGTAGTGGTTTTCTCCGTTCTTTATGCGATTTGGGTTTTTCTATTGAAATTGGTGCTGTACCCCAAGGAGTTTTAAATGCTGAATTATTTCAACAAACTGAAAAACTTATTTATAGTATTTTAGATTATTTAGAAAACTATAACCAAGGGAGGAATTTACAAAAAAATCACACACTAACGGTTTACAAATTAATTGGTTTTGTTGATTATCCCAGAAATGAAGTAGGGGAAATCCAGGCAATGATTCACCCCCAACTTCATTTAAAAGATTATCAACCCTTGCATCCTGGCGATCCTATTTTTCTGAATTTTACAGGGGAGGAGATTTTCTATCAAGGAAATTCTACTGTTTATCCTATCTTTATTAATGAAGCTGCCTATTACGAGAAAGGAATTGCTATGCACATCAGCCAAAAAGAATTAATTCAAATTTGCTAATTCTCTAGTTTCTATGACTTTGATGATATTATCTTTTTTGATTAATTCACGATATACCGCTAGTATTTCTTCATTCACTCGTATAGCACTGAATCTTTCTAGACCTTGTTGGGCGCGGAATTTCCACTTATCTAAAAGTTGACGATCGCTCAGTAATTGTGTTAAAGTCTTAGCTAAGGTTTGAATATCTTTAGAAGGTACTAAAATCCCAGCTTGACCATGATCTAAAGTTTCAGGAATACCATCTACATCACTGGCTACAATTGCACAACCAGTTTCCCGTGCTTCTGTTAGCACTAAACCAAAAGATTCGCAATGTGAAGCCAAAACAAAGATATCCGTTGCTAACATATAACGTTGTGGTTCTGACTGAAATCCTTCAAAATGAATGCGTTGGCGTAGTCCGTTACAGCCATCACTAAAAGCTGGATTTTCCACCATGTCCTCAAACATTTGCCGATCTGGTCCATCTCCTACTAAATATAAATGTGTTTGGGGAAAATCAGTGGCAACTATTTTAAATGCCTCAATTAACTCATAAATACCTTTACGGGTATACATCCCAGCGACAGTAGTTATAGATGGATGTGGCATTTCTACCGGTTGATAATCTTGCAGTTTTTTATGTCGAGGACTTCGTAAAGTCCCGTTACTAACTACACGCAATTTTTGGGCTGGAATTCCCCGACGAATCATGGAATTAGCTACTGCATTACTAACTGCAATTACCTGATCTGCTAACCCCATGAGAACAGCACTATGTTGAAATTCATTATGGACAGTAGAAACTAAATGATATTCTCGATTCTTGCGAAAAATCCCGGCTAAAATTGCCCCTGTCATCATATGTACATGAACAATATCTGGCTGAAATTCTTTAATTATTTGACGATAATCCCAAACAGCTTTAATAAGATTTAATGGTGTGCGGGACTGATTTAAATAAAAATGTTCAACACCATGATCTGCTAATAATTGTTCATATTCCCCACCAGCAGAAGCTACAGCAATATCAAAACCACTTTTCGCTTGTAAACAAGCTAAATCTACAGCTACATTGACAATTCCATTACCGATTTTTTGAACATGATTAGTAATATGTAGAATCCGCATTTAAATTTTCCCACCTTAATTATTTATAGCAAATGTGAAGATACTGACCGCTAAAAACTTCACTCAGATTTAAAAAATATCTCTTCCGAATTGAAAAATCGTTTAATAAATCCATGAGGTAACATTTGAAGTTGAGAAGAATAGGCAGCAATAGCTTTTTCTTTTTTCTCCTTGACAGATGTAACAGATAAGTGATAAGCTGTTGCAATATCTTGTAACTTCAAAAGAATGAATATTGGCGATCGCCAAAATACCCAAATAGGATACTGAAGTATTTCTGTAGTGATTTTAGATTGGGTAATTGCCATTTTCACTAAATTATAGGTAGCCTCATGATCTTGATGGCAGTCTTTGCGGTGAGGTACATAAACCTCCCCCGGTTGATAAAAATTTAGCAGTTCAGAAATTTGAGTAATTATCTGTTGCTTTTTCTCCATATTCAAGGAAGCTAAACTACCATCTTGATGATTTAAAAAATGAATTTCTGAGGAGTTTACACCTAAAATACTTAATGCTGTTAAAGATTCTTGTTGACGAATACGAATAACTTGATTTTGAATATGCAGATCTGATCCATGAGAACCTCTACCATCAGTCAAAAAAGTTATAGCTACTTGTGTTCCTTGTTCTCTTTTCCGGGCAATCATCCCTCCACAACCAAAGGTTTCATCATCTTGATGGGGTGAAAACACCATTACTGACTTTTCAGAGAATTTTAAAGGCTGACTTCCCCAATGCAAAATCCACGACAAAACTAAGCTACAATGAATATATTGTATCATATTCAGCAATTTATCAGGAATGATCCTTTCTAAGGAAATTAGCATTTTTTTGTTATTCATAATTTTAAAATTGATTCAAGAGGAAATTAAAGTTTTGTACATGACAAATATTGATGGGAAACATCAATCAAAATAACTATTTTTATCATAGTCAAGCTGTAGATAATATTATTTATTTTTTTAATAAAGTTATGCTGAAAATATGAATAAGAGAATTCTCGGTAGTATTTTTAATGAAAAGTTATCCGCGTGCTGTTAAACATTAGCTAACGGCTAAATGCTGATCATTATTATATCCAGAAGTGTTTCTAGAGAAACAGTAAATTATTAGTTAGGTTAGTTAGAATTTAGGTTAATCATCAAAACCCACCTCACTCACCACATAAAATTAAGCCGTAGTTAATTAGGGGTTGATGTTTATCATTAAATTCAGCTAGTTTTTGTATTCTTGTAGACTGTAATAGTTACTAAATTCCTAGTTACCAAACTTTAGAAATTGAGTAATTATTCCCTGGAAATAAGTTATCTTGGGTATGCAATTGTGTGCCACTATCATGCAAATGAATTGGATTAATTTACTAAAAGCGCAACAAACTGACTTCTTAAACCGGGTGAAAAAAACCAAAACTGCGGATATTTCTCTTTTAGAAAATCGGGTTAAAGGTTATCACAGTGAAGTAATGGCCTTTGCGGGGGATTCATTAACAAAGATTCTCGAATGTTCCCGTCAGCAAGCCGAAATTCTCGCCAGAAATCCGCCACCAATACCACCTGAATATCCCCAATATCCTGATTGGATAATTCCCTTTCCTACTTATTTTCAACGTCAAGCAGAAGATTATCTTATCCGTGAACAAATTGTAGATCAAATCATTGGGAAACGGTTAGGAAAATTAGTTAAAAAAGTGCCACAAAACACTTTAGAAAATATGGTTTTGGATGATGAGGGAAATTTACGTAGTCAAAGTAAATTTACTTATTTGTTAGCGAATAACCCCAAAATTAGTATTCAAGTTCACGTAGCAGACGGAGAAAGTTTTAACGGCATTAAAAAAGATAAAATCCGTTGGTCTGTTAGTCAAGAAGATATTAATAACCACCAAGTATTAATTTTCTTATGTTTGTTTTATCCAGGAAATACTCAATTAGGATACCACAAACAAACCGTAATTACTGGTTTTTTACCAACAAATCAACTAGATTTTTCAGAATCAAAGACTTATTTAAACCCTAGTAGTTTATTGTATGCAGGGGGATTAAATTGGTATTTACAATCTCTGGGTAGTAAACAGGATAACCTAGCAATAACTGATGAGAAAATAATTGTAGAAAACGTTCAAACCTTACCATCAGATCATCCACATAAGAAAATTATTGGTGATTGGGAATATTGGCAAACATTGAAAGGACATACCAAAGGTATTAACTGTTTAGCCTATACTATTAAAACTTTAGTAGTCAAAGATCATGGATGTAAAAATGTTCAAACTATCCCCATTTTAGCCAGTGGTAGTCGGGGAGAAACAAAATTATGGGACTTAGCTAAAGGTGAATTAATCGAAACATTATCAGAATATCCTTGGGTGATTTATGATCATATCAATGAAATTAATTCCTTAGCTTTTAGTACCGACGGACAAACATTAGTGAGTGTAGGTGCAGATTCCACAGTTAAGATTTGGCACACGGGAGCATTAGACCTAATTGATATTCTCCATAAACATCATGGAGATGTTCGTTGTGTGGCATTTACACCCGATGGTAAAATGTTAGCTACAGGTGGACATGATCGCAAGATCTTATTTTGGAATTTGCGCGATCGCCAAGTAGAAAATACGCTATCCTTAGATGATACAGCTGCCCATTCAATGGTATTAAGTCAAGACGGCAAAATTTTGATTACGGGTAGCTATCGAAAAATCAAAGTTTGGGAAATATCTTCAACACAAAATCAGAAAAATTTCCCAGATACACAACCAATATACACCTTAATGGGTCATTCACATATTGTTAATTCCTTAGCCATGAGTGCTGGCGCTAAATTTTTAATCAGTGGTAGTCAAGACCAAACCATTCGAGTTTGGAATTTAGCCACTGGGGAATTAATTCACATTCTCAAAGGACATCAAGATAGTGTTAATGCAGTTGTTTTAAGTCCTGACGAACAAATTATTGCTAGTGCTAGTGCTGATAAAACTATCAAATTATGGCATTTACAATCTGGGGAATTATTAGGAACATTTACTGGTCATACTAATGCAGTTACAACCTTATCATTTACTAACTCTGGAGAAATGTTAGTTAGTGGGAGTTTAGATAAAACCATTAAAATTTGGCAGCGGAGTTAGTTAAAACCGTACTTTATTGATGTCTTTTCCTGATTTTAATTGAGTACAATTTTCATGTACAAAAGAATCTCATTAATCCCCCTCCATCTAACAATAAAGGGGGTGATAAAGTGCCATTAAGCCGTAAAATACTTCGCTACAGGGTGATAAGTAATAATCGCCGTTGTAGACTGTTCTGGATACAACTGTTCACTTTCATCCATCCGCATCTTCATCCTATCAACCCCCAACAACTCCAACTGCTTAAACTGATCTTGGATATTCGGACAAGCAGGATAGCCGAAACTATACCGAGAACCCTGATAACGCTGCGCCAAAATATCCCGAATATTATCAGGTTCAGAATCTCCAAAACCCAACTCCCGGCGGATTCTAGCGTGAGTCCATTCAGCCAAAGCCTCCGCCACCTGCACAGCCATACCATGAAAATACAGATAATCAGTGTATTGATTATTAGCAAAAAGCTTTTGAGCAAATTCCGTAGCCACTTCTCCCACAGTCACCGCTTGCATAGGGAAAACATCAATTATTCCCGACTCCTTGGGTGCAAAGAAATCTGCAATACATAAGCGATTCAAAGACTTCTGACGCGGAAACTCAAAACCGACTCTTACCTCCGTGTCCTCCGTGCCTCCGTGGTTCGTTTCATAAATCAATAAACTATTCCCCACAGACTGACAGGGAAAATACCCATAAATCACATGAGGGTGCAATAAATTTTCCTCAATAATTCGCCCTTTCCACACCTCTAAAACCGGATAAACCTTATCAGCTAAAAACCCCTGATATTCCTCCTTAGATTGTTCCTTAGGTTTACGAAATTGCCATTGTCCAGCCACCAAAGCTTGCAAATCCAAATACCAAAATAATTCCTCCAAAGAAATATCATCAGGTTCTAAAAACTGCGTTCCCCAAAAAGGTGGTTTTGGACGTTCAATATCTACAGACACAAAATCAGAACGCCGCGTATCAACCTCTTTTTTAATCTCAACATTATCTATTGTGGGGTGGGAATCTTGCCCGCCCTTTTCCCCAACTAATTCATGTTCATTTTCTACAACTTCATCCAAAAACCCCTGTAAATCATCCCAATTGCCGCCGATTTTTGCAGGCATTAATTTATCCATAAAATGCAAATCAGAAAAAGCATCTTTGCCATAAATAACCTTACCTTGGTAAGTATTTTGGCAATCCTGATTAACAAATTTAGGAGTTAAAGCTGCACCACCTAAAATCACGGGAACAGTAATACCCTTTTCATTAAAAGTCTGTAAATTCTCCTTCATAAAAGCGGTGGATTTTACTAATAATCCACTCATAGCAATACAATCAGGTTGATACTGTTCGTAAGCTTGAATGATATTTTCTACAGATTGCTTAATGCCCAGGTTAATCACCTTATAACCATTATTAGATAAAATGATATCCACCAGGTTTTTACCAATATCGTGAACATCACCTTTTACCGTAGCAATCACAAAAGTTCCTTTGGCATTATTACCAGATTCCGACTTTTCCATAAACGGTTCTAAATAAGCAACCGCAGCTTTCATAGTTTCCGCTGATTGTAATACGAAAGGTAGCTGCATTTGTCCAGAACCGAACAATTCCCCCACAACTTTCATACCGTCTAATAAGAAAGTATTGATGATTTGTAAGGGAGGATATTGTTCTAAAGCCTTGGTTAATTGTGCTTCTAAACCAATACGTTCACCGTCAATAATATGGCGTTTCAAACGTTCTTCAATTGGTAAACTTTCATCAATTCCCGTATTCCGTTTAGTTTTGACTCCTGCAAAAATTGTCGTCAGTTCTCCCAAAGGATCATAAATGCAGACATTACCATCAAATTTGCGTTGATCATAAATTAATTGTCGACAAACTTCTTGATGTTGAAGTTCGATTTTAGCTAGTGGTAAAATTTTACTCGCGCTGACAATTGCTGCATCCATACCAGCTTTCATGGCTTCATGCAAAAACATGGAATTTAGGACCATCCGCGAGGCAGGATTTAAACCAAAGGATATATTAGAAACCCCCAGCATGACATGACTTCCGGGCAATTCTTGACGAATACGGGCAATTGATTCTATTGTCGCCTTACCATTTTTTCGATCTTCTTCAATTCCCGTAGAAATAGGTAAAGCTAAAGTATCAAAAAATATTTCCGTAGGAGCAATACCATATTCTACAGCTTGACGGTAAGCACGTTGGGCAATTTGAAATTTTTTGTCCGCAGTCCGGGCCATACCATCTTCGTCAATTGTCCCAATAATTACACCAGCACCGTATTTTTTAGCTAATTCTAGCACTTTCAGAAATCGCGGTTCGCCATCTTCGTAATTAGTGGAATTGAGCAAACACTTACCACCAGCTACCTTTAACCCTGCTTCCATTTTTTCCCATTCAGTGGAATCAAGCATTAAAGGTAGTGTAACATTATTCACGATCGAGAAACCAACTGTTGCATATCACGCACGCCGTCACGTCCGACATAATCAACGTTAACATCAAGGATATGCGCCCCCTCTTTTACCTGACTTCGCGCCATAGAGACTAAACCATCCCAGTCTTCGGCGTTCAGTAAATCACGGCATTTTTTAGAACCACTGGCGTTAAGACGTTCACCAACAATTAAGAAAGAATTTTCTTGTTCATAAGGTTGAGTAGTATAAATTGATGCGGCTGCTGATTCTAAACTTGGCTGTCTAACTTTCGGTTTTAAATCCCGAGCAATTTCCGCCAATTGTTGAATGTGTGCTGGTCGTGTCCCACAGCAACCCCCAATCACTTGGACACCTAGATCTTCGATAAAGTGCATTAACGCCATTCGTAATTCTACTGGCGTAAGCCTGTAATGTGCTTGACCACCTACATTTTCCGGTAAACCTGCATTAGGAATACAGGAAACCACGAAGGGAGAATGTTCTGATAAATACTTGATATGTGGTTTCATCAAGTCAGGTCCAGTGGCGCAATTTAAACCCAGAATATCAATGGGGTAAGGTTCTAAAATCGTGAGAACGGCGTTGATTTCTGTACCTACTAGCATTGTCCCCATGCTTTCCATGGTTACAGACACCATTAATGGTCTTCTTTCCCCTTTTTTGCTAAAAATTTCCTCAATTCCGTTTAATGCGGCTTTAATTTGTAGTACATCTTGACAAGTTTCCACGAGGAATAAATCCACACCACCATCAAATAAAGCTTCTGCTTGTTCAGCAAAAGAGGCTTTCATCGTGTCAAAATCAATATGACCCAAGGAGGGAAGTTTGGTGGTAGGACCTATAGAACCGGCTACAAACCGGGGTTTTTCTGGGGTGGAAAATTCCGCAGCCACACTTTTGGCTAGTTCGGCGGCTTTTTTCGTGAGATAGTAAGCTTGCTCTGCTAGGTCGTATTCTGCTAGAACTATGGACATAGAACCAAAGGTATCAGTTTCAATGACATCAGCGCCAGCGGACAGAAAATCACGGTGAACTTTAGCGACAGCTTCGGGTTTACTGTGGACTAAATACTCATTACAACCTTCATACTGCGCGCCTCCAAAGTCTTCGGCGGTCAGGTTTTGAGATTGTAAGTTTGTTCCCATAGCACCGTCAAACACGATAACGGGACGTTCTGGACTATGTAGGTGTTTAATAAAGGGATGGGTCATATTCTGTGAAAAAATAGAGTTTGTTTTGTAATACTAGACTTAATGTATTATCTGTTTACAAATTGAGGTAGTCTAGCTTCAATTATTGTCAGTTGTCAGTTGTCGGTTGTCCGTTGTTCCCTGTTCCCTGTTTCCTGTTTCCTGTTCCCTGATCATTAATTTTTAACGCTAACCTACTTAAAATAGGAAAATTTTCAGATTTAAGCAGTCCATTACCGAAAACATTATCTACCACCATGTCTGTTAATTCTAAGCTCTATGAAGGCAAAGCTAAAATTCTTTACGCAACAGATGATCCAGATATCTTGTTAACTGAGTTCAAAGATGATGCTACAGCCTTTAATGCTCAAAAACGGGGTAGCATTCAAAACAAAGGTATGATTAACTGTAGTATTTCCAGTCAACTATTTCCACAATTAGCGGCACAGGGGATTAAAACACATTTTATTGATAGTCCAGCCCCTAATTTGATGAGAGTTAAGGCTGTAAAAATCATTCCCTTAGAAGTAGTAGTAAGAAATATTGCCGCTGGTAGCCTGTGTCAGCAAACGGGGTTAGCATTAGGGACGGTATTATCACAGCCCTTAGTGGAATTTTATTATAAAAATGATCATTTAGGTGATCCTTTACTAACAAGCGATCGCTTATTTCTTCTAGAATTAGCGACAAGGGAACAAGTGGCTCAAATTACCGATCTTGCTTTGGAAATCAACGAATTTCTCAAGCAGTTTTGGAAAAAATGTCAAATTATCCTAGTGGACTTTAAACTTGAATTCGGTGTGGACTCACAACAACAGGTGCTTTTAGCGGACGAAATTAGTCCCGATACCTGTCGTTTATGGGACATAGCCGAAACCGATACTAACCTCCGAATTATGGATAAAGACCGATTTCGTCGTGACTTAGGAAACGTAGAAAATGCCTACCAGGAGGTTTTAGAAAGAGTATTAAAAGTAGTAGATAACTACAAAATTGAGTAAATAATTTTTCGTATAACTTAAAGAACAATGGTGTGTGGTAGTGAAAAGAAACATGATTAAAAAACATTTAACACCGAGATTAATGGCAATGGTAGCCATGACAATCCCGTTAGCAATTTCCGTAAAAGCAAATGCCCAAACTACTGATAGTCTAGCACAGACCACAGAAGTTTTGACATCAGAAACAAACCAACCAGAAAAACAGAATCTTGTAAAAAGTGCTGTTAATGAAAATCCAGCACCTTATACCCTGGTAGTGCCAACAGTTACAGAAAAAGAACCTAACCAATTTTCTCCTCTGGTCAAAGTTTTAACTCCCAACATAACAGCACAAGCTCCTGAGACTGAAACTGGTCGAGAAAAACCCAAACCGCCCACTGTAGAGCCTAAACCAGTAAATCAGCAACCTGTTATTATCCAAAAACCGACAATAGTTCCTCAAAAAACACCAGTTACTCCAACACAACCGACCCAAGCACCTGAGGCTGAAACTCCCACAGCGACACCCACACCCTCCCCTAATCCTGAACCAACGGAAACCCGTGTACTGGTATCCGAAGTCATGATTAAATCGGAAACAGGACCAGTTACCCCCGAACTAGAAACCGAAGTTTATAAAGTAATTCGCACCCAAGCCGGACAAACAAGCACCCGTTCCCAAATCCAAGAAGATATTAGTGCGATTTTTAGAACTGGGTTTTTCTCCAACGTGCAAGCATTTCCAGAAGATACCCCCCTTGGTGTGCGGGTAAGTTTTATTGTTACCCCCAATCCCATTCTTTCTAAAGTCGAATTAGAAGTTAATCCTGGTACGGGTGTAGCTTCTGTACTGCCTGTGACAACAGCCAACGAAATATTTAGCAGTCAATATGGCAAAATCCTCAACTTGCGAGAATTGAATGAGGGAATCAAGCAATTAACCAAACTTTATCAAGACCAAGGTTATGTACTGGCCAATTTAATTGGAGCACCCAAAGTATCAGAAACCGGAGTTGTCACCCTACAAGTAGCAGAAGGGGTTGTAGAGAGCGTTAAAGTCCGGTTCCGTAATAAAGATGGTGAGGATGTAGACGACAAAGGAAATCCAATTCGGGGGCGGACAAAGGATTATATTATTATCAGGGAATTGGAATTAAAGCCAGGAACCATATTCAACCGGAATACAGTCCAGAGAGACCTAGCACGGGTATATGGATTGGGGTTATTTGAACCACCAGATACTGAGCCTATATCCCTTGCCCCTGGTAGTGACCCCAGCAAAGTAAATGTGTTAGTTAATGTAATTGAACGCAGTAGTGGTTCTATTGCCGCTGGGGCAGGGATAAGTTCCGCCAGTGGTTTATTTGGGACTATCAGCTATCAGCAACAAAACCTGGGGGGAAGAAATCAAAAATTAGGGACGGAGATACAGTTAGGAGAACGGGAACTACTGTTTGACCTGCGCTTTACTGACCCTTGGATTGCTGGTGATCCTTACCGTACCTCCTATACGACAAATATTTTCCGTCGTCGTTCTATTTCCACAATATTTGAAGGTAAAAATCAAAATATTAATACTTTTGATCCTAGTAATATAACGGATACAAATCAGCAAGTTACCCCCCGGATTACCCGGTTAGGTGGTGGTATTAACTTTACCCGTCCCCTTTCCGCCAATCCTTTCAAAAACTCCGAGTGGTTGGCTTCCGCTGGACTACAGTATCAACGGGTTTCTGGTCGTGATGCTGATGGTAATTTGCGAAAGGAAGGGGCAATATTTGATGGTAGTGGCAAGATTATCAGCGATAAAATTCCTCTCACCGTTTCGCCTTCTGGGGAAGATGATTTGTTACTATTAAGACTGGGAATACAAAGGGATCTCCGTAATAATCCTGTACAACCCACAAAAGGTTCTTTCCTCAGCTTTGGAATTGATCAATCTGTACCTATAGGTACAGGTAGTGTTTTTATGACGAGGTTACGAGGTAATTATAGTCAGTATTTACCGATTAAATTGATTAGCTTTAGTAAAAAATCGGAAACTTTGGCCTTTAATCTTCAAGGGGGAACAATCTTGGGCGATGTCCCTCCCTATGAGGCCTTTACCCTGGGTGGTAGCAATTCAGTTCGGGGTTATGATGAAGGACGATTGGGTACTGGTAGCAGATATTTACAAGCTGCTGTTGAATATCGTTTCCCTGTTTTCTCTGTTGTTAGTGGTGCACTATTCTTTGATTATGGTAGTGACCTGGGAAGTAGTACCAAAGCGGCACAGGTGTTAAATAAAAACGGTAATGGCTATGGCTATGGTTTGGGTTTACGGATACAATCTCCACTCGGACCAATTAGGATAGATTACGGTATCACTGATGAAGGTGATAGTCGAATCAATTTTGGCATTGGAGAAAGATTTTAATTTGGTCAGTTGTCGGTGGCTAAGGATTTTCATAATTTTCAGACAAGATTAATCAGGGTTTGTACTCAAGACGGAATATGAACAATACTCACTACAATATCTGGATTGTCAGGACATGCAACAACATACTTTAGCTGGGGAAATTACTCAGACTGGTGTGGGGTTACATAGTGGTGTCAATACTCAAGTACGAATACTACCCGCACCAACCGACAGCAATCGCTTTTTTATGCGGGTAGATTTACCAAATTCACCAATAATTCCCGCTCAAGTGGCGGCTGTGAGTCAAACTGTGCTTTCTACTCAATTGGGTCAGGGTGAGGTCTGTGTTCGCACGGTGGAACATTTATTAGCAGCTTTGGCGGCTATGGGGGTAGATAATGCCAGAGTGGAAATTGATGGACCAGAAGTACCACTTTTAGATGGTTCGGCTCAAATTTGGTGTGAAAGCATTGCTCAAGTCGGTTTGGTCTCCCAAACAGCTAATCATTTAACCGCACCTGTGGTTATTACTGAACCGATTTGGATTTATGAAGGTGATGCTTTTGTTTGCGCTTTACCTGCGTCGGAAACTAGATTTAGCTATGGGATAGATTTTAACTTGCCGGCAATTGGTAATCAATGGCACAGTTGGTTATTAACGGCCAGTTTAGAAAAATCTGCTGGTGATTTTGCGACAGAAATTGCTCCAGCACGGACTTTTGGTTTACAACATCAAATCGAATATCTGCAAAAGTCGGGACTGATTAAAGGTGGTAGTTTAGATAATGCTTTGGTTTGTGGGGACCAAGGTTGGCTAAATCCACCATTAAGATTTGCAAATGAACCAGTTCGTCATAAAATCTTGGATCTAGTCGGAGATCTAAGTTTACTGGGAACTTTCCCTGTTGCTCATTTTTTTGCGTACAAAGCTAGTCATAATTTACACATTCAACTAGCACGGAAAATTTTAGAACTGATCTAAAATTCCCAAGTTTATAGCAGTTACTTCACCTATTTCTAGTGTTTAATCATTCAAATAACGTACAACTAATGTCAACTATTACCGAAGCTGATTCTCAGGAAGTGAATACATCAAGTGAGGATAATACTAATACACAGACAATTAAAACTACCTTTAGTATTGAGGAAATTCAGGAACTTTTACCCCATCGCTATCCGTTTTTACTCGTAGACCGGATTATTGATTATGTACCGGGCAAAAAGGCCGTGGGTATTAAAAATGTTACCTTTAATGAACCCCAATTTCAAGGGCATTTCCCAGGGCGATCGCTGATGCCCGGTGTGCTAATTATTGAGGCGATGGCCCAGGTCGGGGGTGTGGTAATGACGCAAATGCCAAATTCACAAGGAGGACTATTCGTATTTGCTGGTATTGATAAGGTCCGTTTCCGGCGACAAATTGTCCCAGGTGATCAACTGGTGATGACTGTGGAACTGTTGTGGGTGAAGCAGCGTCGTTTCGGAAAAATGCAAGGACGAGCGGAGGTGGACGGAAAACTAGCCGCTGAAGGGGAACTAATGTTTTCTCTAATTAGTTAAAGGTGATTGGTTATTAGTCATTAGTCATTAGTTATTATTTATTAATATTGAATCTCAATGGCTAATGTTCAGATACCTTGCAGCCTCAAGCAGGCCTAAATAAATTAAACACAATTTTTGGCTAATTCTAAATTTTTGCCCTCACACATAACTTACTTTGCCCGACACTTTTATTCAGTAAAATATTTCATACACAGCACTTAGTTTTGGAGATTCACCCTTGAAAACACTTATTCATCCAACTGCTGTCATACATACTAATGCGGAACTCCACCCAACAGTGCAAGTCGGCGCTTATGCTGTGATAGGAGAGAATGTTAGAGTTGGTGCAGATACTGTCATTGGACCTCACGTTGTTTTAGAAGGACTTTGTGAAATTGGTACGGGAAATCAGATTTTTCCGGGTGCTGCTATCGGTATGCAGCCCCAAGACCTCAAATATGTCGGAGAACCAACTTGGGTAAAAATTGGCAATAATAATTCCATTCGTGAGTACGTAACGATTAACCGCGCTACTGGGCGTGGAGAAGCGACGGTAATCGGTAATGGTAATTTATTAATGGCTTATGTTCATGTGGGTCATAATTGCTTAATTGAAAATTCTGTAATTATTGCTAACTCTGTAGCATTAGCGGGTCATGTACATATTGAATCACGAGCTAGATTGAGCGGTGTTTTAGGTGTACATCAATTTGTACATATTGGGGGGATGTCAATGATAGGCGGTATGGCACGCATTGATAGAGATGTACCTCCTTATATGTTAGTGGAGGGAAATCCTGCAAGAGTGCGATCGCTAAATTTGGTAGGATTAAAACGTTCGGGAATGCTAAAAAGTGATTTTCAATTAATTAAAAAGGCTTTCCGTCTTCTCTACCGTTCTGAGTTCTTATTTAAAGATGCTTTAGAAGAGTTGGAAAATTTAGGAGATACAGAAGAATTAAAACATCTCCGCCGTTTTTTGCTACTTTCCCAAATGCCAGGAAGAAGAGGTTTAATTCCCGGAAAAGGCAAAAAAACAGTTATTGATGAATAATAAGTAAGGACTCAAATCTGGGGGCGGGTTTTTCCCGTTCTCAAAATTTATCAGTTACTTTGTTTTGGTAGGAAGAATAAAGTTTTAAAAAACCACAAAGACGCAAAGAATACGAAGGAAGAAAAAAAGAAGAATCAAGAAAACAGAAAAGGAAGTAAAAATCTAAAATCTAAAATCTAAAATGCGGATATTTATTAGCACTGGTGAAGTTTCCGGCGATTTACAGGGGTCGCTATTAATTGCAGCACTTCAGCGTCAAGCTGTAGCTGTTGGATTGACATTAGAAATCGTGGCTTTGGGTGGGGAGAAAATGGCCCAAGCTGGGGCGAAAATTTTGGGTAATACGAGTGGTATTGGTTCTATGGGTTTGATTGAATCTTTACCTTATGTTATCCCTACATTAAGAGTACAACGACAAGCGATTACTTATTTAAAAGAAAATCCTCCTGATTTGGTTGTACTAATTGATTATATGGGTCCTAATTTGGGTATTGGGACTTACATGAAGGAAAATTTACCTGATGTTCCTGTTGCTTATTATATTGCGCCCCAAGAGTGGGTATGGTCAATGAGTTTTCAGAATACTAACCGCATTGTTGGTTTTACAGATAAACTATTAGCAATTTTCCCAGAAGAAGCGCGATATTATCAACAAAATGGGGCTAATGTTTGTTGGGTAGGACATCCTTTAATTGATAGAATGGCAAATGCACCCAGTCGAGAAATTGCTAGGGAGAAATTAGGAATTAAAGACACAGAAATGACCATTGCTTTATTACCAGCTTCCCGTCATCAAGAATTAAAATATCTATTACCAGTTATTTTTCAGGCTGCTCAAAATATTCAATCTAAATTACCAAATATCCATTTTTGGATTCCGCTATCTTTGGAAACATTTAGAAATACAATTACAGCAGCAATTAAAGATTATGGTTTGCAAGCTACGGTAGTATTAGGTCAACAAAGAGAGGTTTTTGCAGCGGCTGATTTTGCAATTACTAAATCGGGAACTGTGAATTTAGAATTAGCATTATTAAATGTTCCCCAAGTTGTTGTTTATCGTCTAAACCCCCTTACAGCTTGGATTGCACGTCATATTCTTAAAGGTTCAATTCCCTTTGCTTCTCCGGTAAATTTAGTGGTTATGCGGGAAATTGTCCCAGAATTTTTACAGGAAAAAGCCACAGCAGAGAATATTACTCAAGCTACTATGGAACTATTATTAAATTCAGAAAAAAGACAAAAAACCTTGACAGGTTATCAAGAAATGCGCTATTCTTTGGGAGAATTGGGAGTGTGCGATCGCACTGCAAAGGAAATATTAGTAATGAAAAAATAGATAATAGTTAAAATGACCCAAAAACGACCAATTGCAGTTGATTTATTTGCGGGTGCGGGGGGAATGACTTTAGGTTTTGAACAAGCTGGTTTTGATGTCCTTGCTCTGTGGAAATAGACCCAATTCATTGTGCAATTCATAAATTTAATTTTCCTTTTTGGACTGTATTATGTAAAAGCGTAGAAGAGACAACAGGGGAGGAAATTAGAAATAGTTCTCAAATTGCTAATCAAGAAATTGATGTAGTATTTGGTGGTCCACCCTGTCAAGGTTTCTCATTAATTGGAAAACGTTCTTTTGATGATCCCAGAAATTCTTTAGTTTTCCATTTTATTAGGTTGGTTATAGAATTACAACCTAAGTTTTTTGTATTAGAAAATGTCAAAGGAATGACAGTAGGTAAACATAAAGAATTTATTGCAGAAATCATTAGTCAATTTTCCGAAAGTGGTTATCAAGTTAATACAAATTATCAAGTTTTAAATGCAGCTAATTATGGAGTACCACAAAATCGGGAAAGGTTATTTTTACTCGGTTCACGTCAAAATATAGAATTACCCAAATATCCAGAAAAAATTACATTCCCTGGTCAAAAATATCCAACAGTTTGGGAAGCATTACAAGATTTACCAGTCATAGAAAACTATCCAGAATTATATCAACAAGATTGGATAATTACTGAATTTAGTAACCCTAGTAATTATGCTAAAAAACTGCGTAATCTGGAAATTGACAAAAATAACTATTCCTATCAACGTCAGTATGATCATAATTTACTCACATCAAGTTTAAGAAGCAAACATTCAACGGAATCTAGAGAAAGATTTGCCTCCACACCCCATGGTAAAATCGAATCAATCAGTCGTTTTCATAAACTTGACCCTCATGGTTTATGTAATACGTTAAGAGCCGGAACACCTAGTAATAAAGGTGCATTTACTTCTCCTCGTCCTATACATCCTTTTATTCCCAGATGTATTACTGTGAGGGAAGCTGCACGTTTACATTCCTATCCTGATTGGTTTAGATTTCATCCCACAAAATGGCATGGTTTTCGACAAATTGGTAATTCTGTTCCCCCGCTTTTAGCGCAAGCAGTCGCAGAGGAAATTATTCAAGTTTTAGATATTAAATCTTCTCAACCTCAAGGTGTTAAAGAGTTAGGGGATATTAGTTTATTAACACTTGATATGTCAGGAGCAGCAAAATATTTTGGAGTAAACCCCCATGTTATAGAACCGAGAACTAGGAAGAAATGAATATTTAGCATTTAGCTAATACAGCAATTTTATTGTAGCTACATTAATTATTTTATTATTATTATTATTATAAATCCAATATGGAAGAACCAAATTTAATCTCAGATGCAGCTAATATCCGAGAGATATATCTTAGAAGATCATTTCCGAAGGGTAATATTGCTATTATCGAGGTACGATTAGAAGATGGTAAAGCTTTTGGAATGGGTGCAACATCTAGAGCCAACAGTCCAGCACCTCAACCAGAACCTAAGTCAAAGGGAGGACAATTTGAACCTGCTGTAGATTCTCACTCAGAACGTATTATGGATACTGATGCGGAATATAAGGTTTTGTCAGCCATTGCAGAAACTTTAGAATTTATCTACAATAAGGATAATAACCGCGTTAGAGGGCAATTGTATCTTTACACAGAAAGAAAACCTTGTGAAAGTTGTCAAGGTGTTATAAATCAGTTTCGTCAAAAATTTCCTGAGATAAAAATAACTATCTCCTGGACACATCCTTATCCTCCGGGTAGCAATTAACTATGACATTCATATTGCATGAAGTTGAAAAGTCTCCTCTCATTTTATCTGCTGAAATTCCTGATTCTTTACGTTTAGTTATACAGAGAATTCAGGGATATTCCTATGCAGAATTATATGAAGAGAAAAACATTCAGGGAATAAGTTTAGAAGATTCTTTAATCACTGTATTTGATGCAATAGAGAAAGAAAAAAATAATTTAGATATAAGTTATTGCTATTTCTTTATGGCTATAGTTATGGGAATCGCTGTACAACCAACGATTAAAAGTTATTTACCTCGTGAGAAAATAACGAAAATAACTGGTAACATATTTGAGTATCTTTTTCGAGATTGGATATATTCTCAACATAATTATCAGCCAAATTTAAACGTTTCATTTCGGGATTATCAGAATTATTTGGGACAATATCAAGCTCTTGATGAAGCTCTTGATGTTTTTGTAAATATGCTGCAAGCACTGAAATCTGTGAGAAGAGAAGCTATATTAAATATTTTAGATGATTGCTTCCAGGGTTATGCTATTTTTCCAGGATCACAAGGTAGACGGGAACTTTTTGATTGGTGGTTATTAGATGTTGTTCCCTCTGTTTTTTGTGGACGTTTACCTAAAAATATTCATACTTTAAAGGGAGTTGGTAAAATGACTAAACATATTACTAAAATCCGAAACTGTATTTGTAAATTAGTCGGGAATAATCAGTCTCAAGGAAATACAGATTTGGAAAAACAAAATTTGTTGTTGAGATTTTTGGCAGTTGATAAATAATATTAATATTTATCCCCAAATAATTTCCATATTTAAAATAAATCCTGGTAAAATATCTTCCCCTGATAATTCTTGAGGAAAGTCTAATATTTCCACTGGTTTACCAAGACAATAAATTTCCACCTGACCCATTTTCC
>B570J13885_100033_pt1 | contig 22228 bp, 19 predicted proteins | sample LakMenEpi21Jul08_FD_13885 | JGI IMG/M metagenome (IMG submission 13885)
GGGGCCTGCGATGGGTGCAAGCACAGCATCATGGAAGAGGACAGCACGGGCTACGGAGAGAGGAACTTCAAAATGGCACAGGTGATAGGGTGTGTAGAAGCTGTAAAGGGGTCCTTCACCGAGTTTATAAAGGTTGAGATAATGACGTTGTTTAGGGTCTTCGTGGGTAGCAAATACGAATACTCCTGGACCGGGTTTAGTGCCAACTACGTAATCAACGATACCGCCTAGTTCTTGAAGTTGGTCAATATCGTACATTTTGGTCATTTCATCTACGTGACCTGTATAATCATATCCCAGCATCCCCCGCTTGGCTACTTTCATCCCTGTGCCATTGGCTACTATGGCTTGCTCAAAGGAGATTTTTGTACCGTCAGCAAAACTTGTCACCATCGCGGGATTTTGACCCCAGCGTTGAGCAAAACCGGCTTGGGTGGTGGGGTTGCGGTAGGGGTCTTGTAAACCTTTGATGTTGCCGCACAGAAGGGGCTTTAAACCGATGCTTTTGACAAAGCGGTACAGGTTCATCTCTACCCCTGGTTGGTCGCCGTCACAGGCACTTAGAATGACTCCAGCCCGGTCTGCGTGAACCTTGAGGATGGGTCCAATTGTGCCATCAAGTTCAGCATTCATGAGGATGATATGCTTGTGATGAGCGATCGCACACATAACCAAATGAGCAGCGTATTCAATTGTCCCGGTAACTTCAATGATTGCATCTATACCATCTGCTTCACACAAGAGCATAGCATCTTCGGTGATTGCATATTTATTTTGAGCTATGGCATCTTCTAAATCAGCTAAATTGCTAACAATTTTGATATCTTCAATTCCGGCTTCTAAATAAGCTCGTTTAGCTGTATCAATGTGACGATTAGAAATAGCTACTAACTCCATTCCTGGCACAGAATTGATAATTTGATTAGCAATTCCTCGACCCATAAAACCAGCGCCAATCATCGCCACTTTCACTGGTTTACCTAATGCAGCCCGTGCTTGTAAAGCTTTATCAACAATAATCATAATTAAACTCCTATCAAAATAGATTCTAGTAAAGGCCAATTCCGATCTTTATCAGACATTTCTGTAGCAGTTAATGGCCAAGAAATTTCTAAAATTGGGTCATCATAACGTAAACCTCGTTCATATCCAGGAGTGTAAAATTCACCCACTTGATATACAACTTCTGCACCATCTGTTAAAGCTTGATAACCATGAGCAAACATTTCTGGTACATAAAGAGCGCGACGATTTTCTGCACTCAGTTCTACACCAATATGCGATAAATAAGTTGGAGATTCAGGACGCATATCAACAATTACATCATAAATAGCTCCTTGTGTGCAGCGAATTAATTTTGTTTCCGCTGCGGGAAGAGTTTGATAGTGCATTCCCCGCAATGTACCTTTTTTATAATTAAAAGAAAGGTTACATTGGGCAACTGTTGGTTTTAAGCCATGTGCTAAAAATTCATCAGCGCAAAAAGTTCGAGCAAAAAAACCGCGAGAATCAGGCTTTTCTTCTAAGTCAATAATGAAAGCACCAGCGAGTTTAGTAGAGGTAAAAATCATGGTTTTTTAGGAAATTTTTGTTGAGGATAATAGAATTTTTTTGTTTTAGGTTTATACCTTTAATCCTAATTGTAATCTCAGTTGAGGATTTATTTTGGTAAAAGTATCATCATGATATTTTTTTATTTTCTAATTTGCTTCATTGGTAAATTTTAATTTCTCTTTCTTGTTGTGAAATAACATTTTCCAAAACTGACGTAATCACTAAACCAAAATAAGGAACGATTGTGATAACTGCTATGATAGGCCATCTTCTTAAAGCACCGAAGAAAACTCGCCAATTATTGCCAGTGAAGTGCTGAAGAATTAATTGGTTACAAAATAATTTAGAGTATCCTATTTCCTTGAGCTTGATATTAACTTCCGGTGAATAAGTATATTGCATTTTCAGCAATAGCTTTGGCTTTACCATCCAATGACTAGCACCAAAAGCATTTTCTAAAAAAGGTTCTTTGGTTATTTTTACACTGCCATGAAAAGCACAAAACCCAGTTAAATAGACCTGGTAATCTAAGTTTTTCACACCATCAGTCCATTTTCGTAGAGCGCCTTGAGCTAATTCTGTTTTGTATATTTGAGCAGACATCAGTTGTACACCAGAGCGATTCTTCTGTATACACTTCTCAAATGCCACTTTGCCATGATGTTCAACTTGTTCAAAATCAAGCTCATAACAGCGCTCATATAATAATTCACCTGTGACTTCATGACGACAGGAAAAATTCAAAATTAGTAATGCTAAATCTGGCTCTTTCTTTAAGGTATTGATGATATAAGAGATCGTTTTATCAGCGATAATATCATCATCACTAATAGTCCAAATATATTTACTTTTTGTTGCTTCAATGCAATAAGTAATATTTTTCATTACGCCAACATTTTCACTATTTCTGTTGATATGAAATGTTGTGGCTGGTAAAGATGACTGCCATTTTTTAACTATTTCCTGTGTATTATCTTCTGAACAATTATCAGAAATAATAATTTCACACTCAGATTCATAACCTTTGATAGATTTAGCTAACCAAGCCAACTGTTTATTTAATAGTTCCGCACGATTGTATGTGGGTATAGCAATGGTCAGTAGTGGATTCATAGTAGATAACCTATTATTGAAAGTACGAATGTTTTTGGCTATTATTTTCCATCTTTAAACTAAGCTACCAGTTATTGATTGTTGACTTATTTTGGGAAAGGTATCATCATAATATTGTGTACAAAGTTCAGGTCGTTTAGGAAATTTAGCCGTGTATGTGAAAAATATAGTTGATCGTTCTTGGGTTCGCACAGTCCCATGATGTAAAATATTTCTTACATCTGCAAAAATCACAGTTCCAGCTTTACCAGGGCATGATTTCCAAGCTAATTTAGGAATGGCTTTCATCATTGTATCATCATTAATTCCTAAAAAATTAACACGCCATAATTCATAATCAATTCGATAATTATTTAATCGTTCTAGAGGATTTTTTGGTAGTGGGATATATTCAAATGGTCCATGTTCTTCAGTTACATCATTTAGATAAATAATGACTTTAATCATGCGTCTATCTTCAGAATCTTTATGCCATAGTAAAGTTTCCAATTGTTTTTCATTAGGAAAGTCTTTCCGCACATGAACACCATGAAAAGCGACAGGTAAACCTATATAATGCTCAATGATATTTTGTAGTCGGGTTTCAATTCCCCAATTCAGAAATTCTGGTAAATCTGTAACCGTATAAATTTGTGGTAGTTTGTATCCTGCATGAATATATCTGGGATTTACCATATTATCAGTACAACTATTAGCAGTAGCTAACATTTTAGAAGTAGATGAAAAAGCTAAATCTTCCAAAGATGTGATGTAAACACCTGATTTTTTGAGAGTATCAACAATCAATTTATCTGTTGAATTAATAGCAGGTAAATTTTTAGCATGATGCCAAAGTGATAGGCGATAATTTAAATCAGAACTTAAACTTGGGATTTTGTCTTGAATTTTTTGAAGCATTGTGTACTTACCAATTAATAGTAACCTTTATCCTCTATGGCTTCTGACTTCGGAAGTTTTTGTTCTCTCCAGTTCTGCTTCCGCTACTTTAAATTCTCTCATGGGTATTAATTCCAATGCAGCTACACTAGCTAAAGCTAAAAAAGGAACTACTGTCTTAATAGCTGAAATAGGCCATCTTCTCATTGCTCCTAAAAAAACTTTCAGGTCTACTTCATGGTAGTTTTGTAAAAGCATTCGACAACAACAATATGCTTTAGAATAACCAACTTGCTCAAGTTTTAAAATAACTTCAGGTATGTGTTGATATTGCATTAAAAGTGCAGACTTTGGTTGTTTTTGCCAATAACTAACACCGACAATACATTCTAAATAGATATCTTTAGTCACAATTACTTTGCCATTAGCAGCACAATAACCGGCTAAATACGCTAAGGATATCCAATTATTACTAGCAGTAGGCCAAATTTCTAGGGCGCTTTTAACTAAATCAGCACGATATACTGTAGCAGTTAGAAAAATTACTGCTCCTACACTTTTAGTAAAACAATGTTCAAATATTGCTTTACCATCACCTTTACCATCTTCTGTATCAGCATCAAACCAGCGATTACCAACTATTTTTGGTGGATGTACTGCTTCACCAGTAATTTGATTTCGACCAGAAAAATTCAGAAACAATAATGATAAATCATCAATATTTTTAATTTTATCCATCACATAAGTAACTGCTCTTTCCTGAATTGGATCATCATCACCAATTGTCCAAATATACTTAGTTGTGGCAGAACTTAGGCAATAAAAAATATTTCGCATTACGCCTATGTTTTCAGGATTTTTATTTGATTTAAATGTGATGTTTTTGAGAATATTTTGCCATTTACTAATAATAGATTGAGTATGATCTGTAGAACAGTTATCAGAAACTAAAATCTCACATTCTGTTTCAAATCCTTTAATAGCTTGGGATAACCAAGTTAATTGTTTATCTAATAACTCGGCTCGATTGTAAGTAGGAATGGCAATAGTTAGTAATTTGTTCATAGTTTTCGGTACAAAAAATATTTGAGAATTTTTATGAAGGTAGATTTGATATTTTAGTTAATTGCTTAGGTGTGAGATATTTATTTCTGATTTTTTTGGACTAAAATTCAGTTTATAGATAAATTTTACTATCAATTGCAAGTAGGTAATTATAATATTTGTGGCTAAAATTGGCCATCTTTTTAAAGCACCCAATAATATTTTCCAATCACTAAGTTTGAAAATATTTTCTAGAATCATCCGTTGACAAAATTTAGAAGAATATCCTAAACTTAACAATTTCAGATAGATCTCTGGGATGTACACATATCGCATTATTAATGACCAACGAGGATTTTCTTCTAAGGAACTAGCGTGCATTGTACATTCCAAATAATTATCTTGAGTAACAATCATATTTCCATGAGCAGCACAAAATCCAGTCCAATATGCTTGAGATGCTAAATTTTTATAAGAAGTAGTCCAGTTTTGTAAAGCTTGCTGTACAAGTTCGGTTTTATAAATGATAGCTGTCATGAACAGTACCCCACCAAAACTATTCTGTAAGTACCTTTGAAATACAGGTTTACTGTCAGCAATAATTTCATCATTATCACTAGTAAACCAGTGTTTTACTAAAACTTTATTTGTGTTTTTATCTCGTCCACAACAATTGAGAAACATTAAATTTAAACTCTGATTTTGTTTAAGTTTAGTTATTACATAAGCCAGCGTTTTTTCTTGAATTGGATCATCATCACCTACAGTCCAAACATATTTACTACCAGCAGCTTGAAGACAAAAAACAATATTTGGCATTAGCCCTATATTTTCCCGATTTCTATTCGCTATAAATACATTTTTACTAAAATTAGATTGCCATTTTTTTACAATTCCTGGTGTATTATCTGTTGAGCAATTATCAGAAATAATAATTTCACATTCGGATTCAAAACCTTTAATTGCTGTTGCTAACCAAGCCAGTTGTTTATCTAACAATGCAGCACGATTATAAGTAGGAATGGCAATAGTAAGTAGTTTTTGCATGATATTTAATACTGCATGAGAAAATAGCTTGGTATATAAGAAATGTAGGTTGGGTTAACTCAAGGAAATCCAATAAAATTATTAATCGTCTTGGGTTTTGCTGTCACTCAACCCAACCTACAATATTTTCGGAATAAATTAATAATTTTCCTGTTTATTCCAGAAAAAATCCCGATCAATTTGTTCTGTGCGAATTAGATATTCTAATTGCTTTAATCTTGTAAAACCTCTAAATAAAAATGTATCTTCTGTCATGTCAATTTTTTTGAACAAATTAAATAGTTGTTCAGCCCCAAGTTGAGCATTCCAATCACATTTAAATCCCGGTAAAATACTGTTTATCTTCTCAAAACAAACTCGATAGCTGCGATTATCTGCACCATTATTACCAAAAGATAATTGACAACCAGGGAAAACATCAGCAACTATTTCTGCTATTTCTTTAACTCGATAATTATTTGCAGTATCCCCAACATTAAAAATTTGATTGTGAATAATATCTCTAGGTGCTTCTAATGTACAAACAATGGCTTTGCAAATATCTAAAGCGTGAACTAATGGCCTCCAAGGTGTACCATCACTGGTCATTTTAATTTCTTTTGTAGTCCAAGCTAACCCCGTCAAGTTGTTTAAAACTATATCAAATCGCATTCTAGGGGAAGCACCAAAAGCTGTCGCATTCCGCATGAAACTAGGCGAAAAATCATCATCAGCTAATGCTTGAACATCTCTTTCTACTAATGTTTTACATTCGGCGTAAGCTGTCTGCGGATTAACTGGTGATTCTTCTGTAATATCACCTTCACTAGCTACACCATAAACACTACAGGAGGACATATAAACAAAGCGACGAACACCAATTGATTTGGCTAGATTAGCCAGACGAACTGAACCTAAATGATTAATATCATAAGTGATATTTGGTGATAATTGTCCAGTAGGATCGTTAGATAATTCCGCCATGTGAACAATAGCTTCTACCCCTTCTAAATCTTCGGGATTAATATCACGAATATCTTTATTTAGGGTTTTAGCTGTTAAGTTAGTTCCGTTATATAGCCAGCCAACTTTATAAAATCCAGTATCAACTCCAATAACTTCATGTCCTTTTTGTATTAGCAAAGAAGGTAATAAAGAACCAAGATAACCTTCTGTTCCGGTGACTAATATTTTCATGATTTTTAAAACTTTTGATGTGTGAAATTAACTTGTTTCTTGAAGAGTCCCTAGAGAAGAAAATTTCTAGAATAATTAACCGCAGATAAACGCAGATGAACACAGATAAGAGATGTTCTATTACCCTACTAAACTATGTAAATGCGTTGGTTCTGGTATTTGCTTAACAATGGCTTTCCCGATTTCCAAGGAAGAAGTTGCAGCGGGTGAAGGTGCATTACAAACATGAATGGAATTGTCACCGTTAATGATTAAAAAGTCATCTACTAATGCACCATTATTCATTAATGCTTGTGCGCGAACTCCTGCATGAGTGGGAATTACATCTTCTGCTTGGACTTCGGGAATTAGTTTTTGTAAACTTTTCACAAAAGCTGCTTTACTAAAGGAACGAATTATTTCTTTAATTCCTTCGTCAGCGTGTTTTCCTGCTAGTTTCCAAAACCCAGGATAACTAATAACTTCGGCAAAATCTCTGAAGTCAAAATCGGTTTTTTTATAACCTTCACGTTTCAGACTCAAAACTGCATTTGGTCCAGCATGAACGCTGTTATCAATCATGCGGGTGAAATGCACGCCGAGAAAGGGGAAATCAGGGTTAGGAACTGGATAAATGAGAGTTTTCACCAAATGGCGTTTTTCCGGGACTAATTCGTAATATTCACCGCGAAAGGGAACGATCTTAGCTTGGGGGTTAAGGTTATTTAATTGTGCAATGCGATCGCTATGTAATCCGGCACAATTAATTATAAATCGAGTTTCAAAACTGCCATTATTAGTTTCTAATACCTGATTTTTTCCCCTAGTGACAATTTTTAAAACTTGGGTATTGAGACGTAAATCTCCCCCTTGATTTCTAATTAATTCCGCATATTTCAAACAAACTTTTTTGTAGTTAACAATTCCTGTACTAAATACTTGAACTCCACCAACACAACTAACGTGAGGTTCAATTTCTTTGACTTCTTCTGGACTAATTCTTTTAACAGGAATACCGTTTTCTAAACCGCGTGTATAGAGATTTTCTAAGCGAGGTAATTCTTGTTGATTACTAGCCACAATCACTTTACCACAAACTTCATGATCAATATCATATTTCTGGCAAAATTCTACCATGGAACGGCTACCATCACGGGAAAATTTAGCTTTAAAACTTCCTGGTTTATAATAAATACCAGAATGAATTACACCACTATTATTACCAGTTTGATGAAATGCCCATTGACTCTCTTTTTCTAATACCAATATTTGGGCATGAGGATAACGTTCACCTAAAGCCATTGCGGTGGAAAGTCCAACTATTCCCCCACCAATAATCGCAAAATCATACATTATTAATCTTTCCCTAATCCAAAATTTCAGAATCTAAAATCAAAAATTACTATTACCAAACTTGCCAAGGAGCTTTACCACTTTTCCAAAGATCCTCTAGATAGTTTTTATCTCTTAATGTGTCCATTGGTTGCCAAAAACCATTATGTTTATAAGCCGATAATTGTTCTAAATCAGCTAACTTTTCTAATGGTTCTTTCTCCCACACTGTTGAGCTATTAGCAATAAAATCAATTACTTGTGGTTCGAGAACAAAATAACCACCATTAATCCAAGCACCATCACCTTCAGGTTTTTCTTTAAAACTAGTTATTTTAGTTTGTTCTTGTCCTAAAGAAATTGCTCCAAATCTTCCCGCTGGTTGTACCGCGCTGAGTGTTGCTAATGTCTTTTGTTCTTGATGAAATTTAATTAATTCTGTAATATTGATATTACTTACACCGTCACCATAGGTAAAACAAAAAGTTTCATTACCAATATGTTCACGAACTTGTTTTAAACGTCCACCTGTCATTGTATGATCACCTGTATTTACTAAGGTAACTCGCCAAGGTTCAGCATATCCAGAATGGACATTCATTTGATTAAATCGCATATCAAATGTCACGTCTGACATATGTAAGAAATAGTTAGCAAAATATTCTTTAATAATGTACCCTTTATAGCCGCAACAAATGATGAAATCATTAATACCATGAGCAGAATAAATCTTCATGATGTGCCAGAGAATTGGCTTACCACCAACTTCAACCATGGGTTTAGGTTTGATACTGGTTTCTTCGCTTAACCTTGTACCCAAACCTCCCGCTAAAATTACTGCTTTCATATAGTTACCTAAAACATTTGCTAGTGGTTTATAATTTAATGAATTTGAGATTAGGAGAATGCAGTATGATATGAGGAATATTGAATCATTACTTCTTACTTTCTCTGTCGAAGGTAGATAAATATAATTTAACTGTAATTTTCTAGAAAATGATAAAGAACAAATAAATTAACATATTTTATCTGTAAAATATTTATAAATAAAGGAGTAAATTTAAAAAAGTAAATCAGGTTTAAAGAATATAGCCTTCCCCTCTCTAGTGGGATACAAAATTACCGATAATTCTCTCTTTACTTAGGGGAGAGTGTTTGACACTGTGGGTAGAGTGTATTTTTTCAGAGGTCTTAAAACTATCAAAAGATGTGTAGTATAGCCATTTACCTTCCCTTTAAACTAGAAAAAAATGTAGGTTTTATCTAACAAAATCCCCGACTTCTTTAAGAATTCGGGGATATCTGAAACTCTCAACTTCAAAAATCAAATAACAGTCCTATATATCAATTATTTTGCCCCATCAAGGTTGAATTAGATAATAAACTGTCGCATTTATTAGCAACAACAATACAAATGTTACTGACAGACTGTTGATAATTATCTGGATCATTTTCCTCTAGAGAAAGTTTAGCGGCTGCTTTTAAATCTGCAACTGCTTGAATGTGATTTTTGTCAGCACTACCTTCTCCATATTGCGATAGTTCATAGTAAGCCATACCACGTTTTAAATAAATTTTAGCCAATCTAGGGTTGATTTTTAATGCTGTAGTGAAATCCGCGATCGCTCGTTTATATTCTACTGCATAATTTGTGCTATATTGAGCCATTTGATAACGAACTAAACCCCGTTGAAAGTAGGCCTCTAGCTTCGACGAATTAAGTTTAATTGCTTCAGTAAAATCCGCAATTGCTCTTTCATATTCATGAAAAGAATTATTGATGTATTTATTAATTTCAAATTGCACAATACCTCTCCTGATATAAGCTTCTGCATCATTTCCATCTATGCTGATAGCAGCAGTAAAATCCGCAATCGCTTGTTTATATTCCTTATCAGGATCACTACTATAGTTAGCCAGCATATAATAAGCATTACCGCGATTTACATAAGCTTTAACTTCTTGAGGATCTAACTTCAAAGCTTCATTATAGTTAACTAATGCAGCCTTGTAATCATTTAAATTGTAATGAGAATTACCCAAATTTATATACCCTTTGATAAACTGGGGATTCTTTATAACAGCTTGAGTAAAATTGATAACTGCTTTTTGATAGTCTTGCTGTTGATAAGCAGTATCACCACGCTGGTAATAATCCGAAAAAGAGAGATTTGTTCCCTTATCCTTAGGACTCTGATCATCTGTATGAGATATCAAACTTTGTTGAGTGTAAGGATTTTGGGACACAAAAGGACGGGTAAATTTAATCATTACATCCAAATACCCTAAAAAACCCAATCCCATCACACTAAAAATTACAGCATATAGCTTGCGGTTGAACTTTTGAGGAGAGGGAACATGATAAAACTGTCGGTTTATTGGTTGCCAATGATATACCGGAGAATTTACCCTTAATGGCTGTAAAATAGGATTATAGCGACGCTTAGTTTTAGACAACGATTTTTGACGTGGTTGTAGATGTTGCTTAGAAGTTACCATCAACAGTGACGGAAACGGATCTCTCCCACCTAATCGTCTAGTCCGTTCACACCAAGGACACTTATCCAAATGATTGTAATAAATATGCTGGATATTAGTCCCACAAGTTACTAAACTCTCTTCCACCGCCGTTAATGCTGATAACCAACTCTGAGCATTAGGGCGTAAACGAGGATGATCATGACCATCTTCAAAACAACGTACAAATAAATCCTGTAAGCTGGGATGAAGCAGATCCCAATTGGGAGAAATAGGAGTAGGCAGGTAAGGTACTTGTTTCTTTTGACTATAAGTAAAATGGCCAGCAAGTATCCGTCCTTGGTAGGTCGGAGGGTCAATTTTCCCTTGAAATATCCCAGAAAAGGGGTGAGTTCCTTCCATTAACAATTGAAAAATCAACACTCCCAACCCAAACAAATCATGATAACTTTCCCGGTCATGGTCAGCAAAAGTTTTATTCTGTAATTCAGGAGGAGTATATTCAGGCTTACCCACAGAACAACGATAAACAACATCCTGTACCGGTTCAGGAACTTGGAACGAGTCCGTATCTACCAATGTTACCAAAGCTGTATCACTCACCAAGATATTCGACTCATTTACATCACCAATACAGTATCCACTAGTGTGCAAAGCCGCAAAAGCCGACGCTAGATTGCGAGCAGTCCGCAATAAATAGTGATAATTGAACAAAGGGCAATGTTGTCGCCGAATCCCTGGATTATAAAAATCCATAATTGGCCGCATTCCCCAAATCCTTGGCATCACAAAGCCCACAATCTTACCGCTACCATCTGCCGCTTGTAACAATTCCTGCGGCCAAGCGATGGAAATATGCCCTAAATTGTCTGTGGGATTAACTGGCGGATTAGCAAGCATAGCCTGCAGCTTTTGGACATAAGAGGTCGTTGGTTTGTGATAGATTTTCGCTACTAAATTCTTATCCGATGGTACCGCATAGATACAAGCTTCACCACCATGTCCCAGACTGACAGAGAGGTTGAGAATTTCGGGGTTGGGAAGACGACGTAGTACCTGCATGGAAAAATTAAGGTTATGTGAAGTAATTGGAATCAATCAAAATTTCAGAAACTCAAGAGTATGGCTGATACTGACCTGTTTTTCATCCCTGGTAACTACAACTCATGAGTTAATAAATGCAGCCAGCACTAAGGTTAAATCATCATCAGTTCGCTGGGTAATCTTATCAGAGCTTAAAAACCTCATTAAATTTTCTTTTGCTAGTATTTTATCTCCAGCATTTGCTACAAACTCAAATAAAGGGAAAAAGAAGGGTTTATGAGGTTCACTAATAATCATATTCAAAGCTAACATTTGCAATCCATCAGTTAGCACACCAACATTAACAATTTCTTCCCGCCTTATTTTAATTTGTGCTGTCTCTAAAGCATCAGCAGATGTTAAAAAGGTAGTTTGATTGACATATTCACCATTACTAGGTATAGGTTAATGCGATCAGTTCGCCTATGCTATTTTTAGCAACAGCCAAACCGTCCCCAACCTGCGCTACAGCCACAATTTGTGGTGCAGCAATTATCAGAATTAAGGTAGTCGCTAAATCATCAGATTGATTATTACAAACGTCTGCTTCGGTTTCTATAGCTGTGCGGGCTACTAACATAGCATCAGTTAGCAAATAACGCAAAAAATCATCATTAGCAAGGGTTTCTCCAGTAATCTCTTGACGAGCAAGATGTTCTATTGCTGTTTCTACCGCAATCATTGACCCCACCTTTCCCAGTTTAGCAGAACCTGCACCATCGGCTACTGCTATTACCAAAACATTATTGGCTAATAGTTGCCAATGGTGAGCGTCCTGACAAAGTTGCTGGTTTTTGGAGTGACTAGTTCCACATACAGATGCTGCTACTATCCGCCATTGAGAAGTCTGTTTTGATGTATTCATATAATTTGCTTTCCACAGCTAGTTCAGTTTAAACAACAAGCTGTAATTTTCATTAAACAGATCCCCAACCAATTGGTGGTAGCGCTACCTGCTCATCTACATCTACCTGAGAATGAGATACTGCTGACATACTGGCGGACAGCCAAACAAACATTTCAATAAAATTTAATCCTTTGAGCTTGAGTGGACTCCTCACAGCGATTTGACTTAATCGACTCATGTTCGCATTGTCTACTCCTACCGAGAAGAAGGCAACACGCTTATCAGTCTCGTCCGCTTGCAGTCTTTGGGCTGCTTGTTCAACAACATGATCTAGTTCACCTTGGGGTTCACCATCTGTAATCATGAATACCCACGGACGGTAGTAAGCAATACCATTAGTCCGATATTGGGATTTGCGCTCTTGAATAATGTCTAATGCTCTATGAATTGCTGAACCCATGATTGTCAATCCCTGGGCTGTGAGAATAGGTGGGTTAAATTGGTCAGCAGTCACAAAGTCCTGCACGACATTAACACTACTGTCAAATGTAATAACGGCTATCTCTACTCTTCTGGCCGCTAGAGAATTTTTTACCAATTCATCCTTTAAACTCAACAAACCTTGATTTAAAGCTTCGATTCGTTCCCCTTGCATTGAGCCAGATGTGTCTAGCAATAACACGCATGGACAACGGGGTTCAGGATTTTCCGCAAATTCTACAACTTCGTCAAGATTAAATGTATCAATCATAACTTTTTGTGTTATGTTATAATCCAAAGTCTTATTTCCCTTTTACTCAAAGTATATACTTTATCGGTTTATCCCGCTAGTATGACTGAAATTATGGTATTTTCTGGGAGGTACTTGATTTTTTCAGTAAATATATAGATTTGGGGCAAATCCGCCAACTCTCTCTCCCTCTCTTCATAACTACTTAATCACTGGTAATTTATGAGGATATTTAATCTTACTTGTTGTAAAATGTCTAGCATAATTGAACTTGTCTACAGTTAAAATCAGATAACTCAGGAGTTACTAAGTTAGAAGTCAGAGTCAAACAGCTTGAATGTCTAGTTTTTAGCCAGATTTTCTGGTTTATCTATTCGCAATCGACTCTAATAATCAATATATACGTTTACCTCCAAAAATTTTTAAAGATTTTATATGGGATTTCGTCTGCCTTTAGCTAAATCAATTCATGATTAAGTCCAGAAAGAAAAGGAGTATCAATAGGAAATTTTATCAATTTAAATTACCAATGTAATACCAGTGTCTTTATTTGTCACTATGTAGTTACTCAAAACTAACTACAAAATAGCAGGACAGAGATTTTTATCCAGGCAACTACTAAATAATTCAGAATCAAACACCAGAAAAACTGTTACATTCAATGTCGTTAAGAAAATTTTTAGACAATGTTTCTCATTGATATTCATAATTTCATAACTCTGATAATGAGCATAATGATATTTCATCTTTTCCAATACTATGTTAATCCATCCGCCCAAAAAATGTAAAAATATGAAAAATACTGGCACATTTACCAAATTATCTCCCCAAGGTTTATTAAGACAATTGAGCAATTGTTATGAAACTACCTGTTTACAAGTATATAGCAACTCTGTATCTTGGTTGATATATATAGAACAAGGAAAAATTATCTATGGAACTCATTCTGTAGAACCATTTGATAGATTAGAACGACAGATACGTCGTCTCCATGAACAAATTCCTCTTGTAGATAATGAAGTGCGTGTCAAAATGCGCTTGATATTTGAATCTGAAAGTAATGATCATTTACTCAATTATCCCCCAGAATATGAAGCTATTAATTGGCTAATTACTGAACAATATTTGATTACTGATCAAGCAAAATTACTGATTCAAGAATTAGTTAAAGAAGTAATTGAATCATTTATTCTCATTAAATCCGGTACTTATCAATTAACAACAATACCGAGTAATTTTACCAAAATTTGCCAATTAAATATTTATGATATCGTAGAACAATGTCAAAATAAGTTACAAAATTGGCGCTATCTTAGTAAATATATATCCTCTCCCTATCAGCGGCCATATTTATTAGTTAGTAGTAAATTTCAGGATAAAAGATTACCACCTATTCGGGAAAATATAACCAATTGGATGAAGGGTTTTAGCTTACGTCATTTAGCAATTATTATCAATCAGGATGAATTGCGACTAGCTTTAAGTTTATATCCCTATATTGTCAAGGGTTCGATAGTATTACATGAACCTGATCCTCCATTTGATAAATTACCTAAAATCAGTGAAAGTTCATTATTTTTGCCTGAAAACACTACGGAGTTAATTAGAAATGAATTATTTGTTCCAGATATGGTACTAACTCAAGATACTACTACAGAAACTCCAATTATTTCTAATTTACCTCAAGAGGATTTTTCAAAGGAAATTGTTGATGGTAATATAGATACTAATTCACAAAAAGTCGAATTTGATCCCAAAATTACACAAAAGATTTACAAAATTATTTCTGTGGATGATAGTCCCGCAATTCTCAAGGAAATTAGCCGTTATTTAGAAAATGAGAATTTTAATTTGGTGACTATTAATGAACCAGTAAAAGCAGTAATGTCAATTATTAGACATAAGCCAGATTTGATTTTACTGGACTTAAATATGGCAGGAATTGATGGTTATGAACTATGTCGCATTATCCGTAATAATTCTATGTTTAAAAATATTCCCATTATTTTTGTTACTAGTAATAAGGGAATCATAGATAAGGTCAAAGCGAGATTTGTTGGGGCTTCTGGATATCTAACAAAACCCTTTACTCGTACTGAATTGCTAAATATTATCTTTATGCACTTAGTATAGTTCAGGAGAAAGAAAGAGGTATAAGTTTTTTAAATAGGCATTCTTGTAAAATTGGTAAATTTAATGTTTATTGACAATAATTTCCTTTATTCTCAATAATATTGACAATGTTATCAATAAGCTAACGGAAATAGGTTCTTACAAGATTGATAAGTACCCCTTGACTTTTTGTGCTATTATTATAGATATAATCTGCTTGGGCTTTTTTTATTTTTTAGCCTTGACAAAGGGTTATAAATGGTTGGGTTTACTTGTTTTAACCCAACCTCCGATAAAATTAGTCAAAGCGAATAATTTACAGCTTCTACGCTGCTTCCCGCAATTGGGTGGATACAGAGACTTCTGGAAATGCTAGGGAAAGTTGGTCCGCTGATGGTATGGATGCTTCTTGTAATACTGTGACTTCAATATTTACACTGACTAAATAATTGCCTGTATCTGTACCTATGGACTCAGAAATTAATTTAGCTATATCTGGACGTTTTCCTGTCAGAGGATCACGGATAATACAACGATCCCATTCCTGCTTTGCGGTAGGGTTAAGATTGAGAATATAATGCTTCATCATAGGTAAAATCCCTCTTCTATCAGTCTTTCCAGGCTCGAAGGCTATTCTTATAGTATAGTACAAAATTACTAATCTGGCAAGGGAATGATCAAAAAAAGCATTGAATCAGATCAGCGAGTTTGTATACAAAAATACAAAATTCCCAAGACGTTACAGGAAACGCCTCTAGGATTTTCTTGCCTGAGATGAAAACAGATGATGTGACTAAAAGAACTTGTAAATAACTTAGTCCTGAGGGTTCAATAACTGCTCGTCATTAATCCAATTTGCTTGTTGCGGTACGGGAATATAGATTCCGGCTGCGTCTAAGGTGATTTTCAAGCGACGACGGTATTCTCGGGCTACAGTCCATTGCTTGAGAGGTTGGGTTTTAATCCAAACGCGAATCATGACACCGCGATCGCTAAAATGTTCAACTCCCAAAACATTAGGCTTTTCCAGAATTTGATGTTGCCATTGGGGATCTTGACTCATCTCCAAGCCCACATCTTCAATTAACCGCAAAGCTGCGTCTACATCGGCCTGGTAAGAGACCGGAATACTTAAATCAGCCCGTGACCAACGACTGGAAAGATTGGCAACAATTTTAACTTCACTATTAGGGATAGTAATTAAGCGTCCTTCCGAATCTCGAACCTGAGTCATTCGCAGGTTCAATTTTTCTACCAAACCGCCTACAGTACCAACAGTAATCATATCACCCAGGGCATATTGATCTTCAAAAATAATCAGAAAGCCGTTAATTGCGTCTTTGATTAAGTTTTGGGAAGCGAGGGATATAGCTACACCCACCAAACCAGCACCAGCTAATAAAGGAACGATATCTATACCTAAAGATATTAAAGAGAGTAAGCTACCTGCTCCTACGAAAATAATTGTAGTGATACTTTTAGTTACGCCGGAAAATGTAGATATTCTTAATTGCAAACGTTCGGATGTTTCTGGGGTTAATAAAGCTCCACCACTAACTATTGTTGAGGTAAAATGATCTATTAAAGCATAAGTAAACCGCACAGCTACATAAGTTCCCACAGCTACAATCATTAACTTGACGGGAATTTGGGCAATAGTGAGAATGGCAATTTGCCAGGCGCGGGTGTAGGGAAATAGTCCTAAAATAATTAAACTACCACTTCCCCAAATCCCCGCTTGTGCTGTTTGAAATAGTCTAGTTTTGACTTCTTGAAGATGCTGCTGTTGTTGATTTAATAGTGTGGTGATTGGTTGGGATTTTGTGGGAATATTAGGGATAGAATCGCTTGCATTTTTAATTAAACGCTTTTGCCAACGTCTGACCCCCCAACTGATGATGATCATTGCCAATGTTCCAACAGCAGCAATTTCACCTTGTTGGATTAAAAAGTGTGATTGTCGTTCTTGTTTAGCTTGTTTAAGGTGTTGTTGTAATTCATCACTAATTTGATTTGCTAATGTTAATGGGTTTATCTGTCTAGCATCCTCATAAGTTACGGTCATTAAGTATTGGTCATTAACATAAATATTTGGTAATCCTTTAACTATGCGATTCTGCACTTTAATTTCTGCTGCAGATGTCTGTAAGTAATTATGGGTAATATCTTGTAGATTCTGTTGAATATTTTGAAACCGGGCGGGAAAATTGGTTTTTGATGCAGTAATGTTAAATAAAGGACGACCATCTAAATAAATCCAACCAGATGTTATTTTATCATCTACCTGATTTTTCAAACTACTAGGAGTTGACAGGAAAGGTAAAGGAGAAAACTGGGCTGTGGCTTTGGTGACAGAACTGATGGTCATTACCATTGTTCCTGCTACCGCTAAAAATCGAAGTATCACTAAAACACCTCCTTGTGTCAATGAAGGAGTAGGGGAGAAGAAGCAAGGGTGCAGGTAGCAGGGTGCGGGGGGAGAATAAATTTTTATCTATTTTCTATTCCCTTTCCCAAATTACCAATTACCAATTACCAATCACCTATTCCCGTTGGAGTTGCTATATTCTTACCAGAGAATGATGAAAAAGCCAAAAGCTATATAGGGTCTTGATATTGCTTATATCAAAGGTGAAGCTAGTTGAAGTAACTATGAACCATGCAGACAGGTATTTACAAGAAAATATGGCTAGTTGTGAAAAAATATTGTTACAGTACGTGAAGGTCTGAGTACCTGTTTCGTTTTTTAGAGGATAATTTTCATGACCGCAACAACTCCCAGATTAAAGCACGAGGTTAAAGACCTCGCTCTCGCTCCCTTGGGAAGACAACGGATTGAATGGGCTGGACGAGAAATGCCCGTATTGAAGCAAATCCGCGATCGCTTTGAGAAAGAAAAGCCCTTTGCTGGTTTACGCCTAGCAGCTTGCGCCCACGTTACTACAGAAACTGCACATTTAGCGATCGCGCTTAAAGCCGGTGGTGCTGATGCAGTTTTAATTGCGAGTAACCCCTTGTCAACGCAAGATGACGTAGCTGCAAGTCTTGTAGCTGATCATGAAATTTCCGTATTTGCTCAAAAAGGCGAAGATAGCGCGACCTATAGCCGTCACGTGCAAATAGCATTAGATCATCGCCCTAACATCATTGTTGATGATGGTAGCGACGTGGTAGCAGAATTAGTTCAACATCGTCAAAACCAAATCGCTGATTTGATTGGTAGCACGGAAGAAACCACAACTGGTATCGTGCGATTACGCGCCATGTTTAAAGAAGGCGTTCTTACATTCCCTGCGATGAACGTCAACGACGCAGACACCAAGCACTTCTTTGATAATCGCTATGGTACTGGTCAATCTACCTTAGACGGAATTATCCGCGCTACAAATATTTTGTTAGCTGGTAAAACTGTTGTTGTTGTCGGTTATGGCTGGTGTGGTAAGGGAACAGCCCTCCGCGCCCGCGGGATGGGTGCAAATGTCATCGTTACCGAAATTGACCACATCAAGGCTATTGAAGCCGTTATGGATGGTTTCCGCGTCCTCCCAATGGCGGAAGCAGCGCCTCACGGTGATATCTTCATTACTGTCACAGGTAACAAGCACGTCGTTCGCGGTGAACACTTCGATGTGATGAAAGACGGTGCGATCGTTTGTAACTCTGGTCACTTTGATTTGGAACTTGATTTGAAATACTTAGCCGCTAATGCTAAGGAAATCAAGGATGTCCGTCCTTTCACTGAAGAGTATAAGTTGACAAATGGTAAATCCGTTGTTGTTCTCGGACAAGGACGTTTGATTAATTTGGCTGCGGCTGAAGGACACCCCAGCGCAGTTATGGATATGAGTTTTGCTAACCAAGCTTTGGCTGTTGAATACCTGGTGAAGAATAAGGGTAGTTTAGCTGCTGGTTTGCATTCTATTCCTAGAGAAGTGGATGAAGAAATTGCTCGTTTGAAGTTGCAAGCTATGGGCATTTTCATTGATAGTTTGACAGCCGAGCAAGTTGAGTATATCAATTCTTGGACTTCTGGAACTTAATCATTTAAAAGCGATGACAGGGAATTAATTCCCTGTCTATAAAATGTAGGGGTTTAGCAATTGGTGTCAACTTAACGTCAAACCGATAACCCAACTGGGAATGATAACGTAGCATGGAGGTTACAGTGATTAAAAATATTAGGATTCAAAATTTTAGATATTTTGAGGAATTAAAAATATCTGGTTTCGACAAAATTAATTTAATTAGTGGAAAAAATAATATTGGTAAAACTGCATTATTAGAAGCATTATTTCTTAATAGTAAACCAAGACCAGATACTATTTTTTTACTAAGACAAATAAGAAGAGAATCATCAAAGTTTAGACAATCTTTACCAGAAAATACTTGGAATTACTTCTTTTTTGAAGAAAATAAAAATAATCCAATAGAGATTGAAGCTATCCTAGAAAATGATTCATCCAAAAAAATTGAAGTATTTGTAGATGAATCTGTGCAAAATTTAGAAGATACATATCAACAGGATAATAATGATGATAACGAAAAACTTATCAGTCTTTTTTCAGGAAGTGAGTCTGTAAAATCTGTAATGCACCTAAAAACAACAATTAATAATGGAGAAGCATTTGAAACATTAATCATGTCTAGTGTTAAGGGTATTATAGCCAGAGATATTAAAGTTCCTGATATTAAAGATGCTTTTTTTATCCCCTCCTTCTTAAGAGTTGGTAGCAGGGAACTGGCAGAGGAATTTGATAAATCTCGTTTAAAAGATAAAGAACAAGAACTTCTCAGTATCTTTCAAGTTATTGATCCTTCTATTATTAGTATAGAGACAATGACTATTGGTGAAGGAAATATTTGGGTGAAGAAAGAAGGAAAAAAAAGGTTGCCTTTAGCTTTGTTTGGTGATGCCATAAATCGTATCGCGGATATTATTTTAAGGATTGTGAATAATGAGAATAGTATTATATTAATTGATGAGATAGAAAATGGTATTCATCACTCAAATCAAGTTGCTTTTTGGAGTATTTTGTACAGATTAGCTAAGGAGTTAAATGTACAAATATTTGCTACAACTCACAGTTTAGAAATGATTAAATCTTTTATTGAAGCTGGTGCTGAGTATGAAAATATGGCTGCTCATTTTGAGTTAACTAGAAATTTGAAAACTGGTAAAATAGTTGCTATTAAGAGAGATTTAGATACTTTAGAGTATGGTATAAGTCACAATAAGGAGGTCAGAGGTGAGTAGCAATATTTTGATTGTAGAAAGTCCAAATGATCAATATTTTTTACAGGCAATTATTCGTTACCTTAATTTTAATATAGAAGTTGCTCCTGCAATTATGATTTCTGAGGATGATTATAAATCCATGGAAGGGTTAAGTCCTAAAGAACTCAAAAAAGCTCTCGATGATTTAAAAGCGGATATACAAAAAGGTAAAGTTGAACGAATAGGTATTGTTATTGATATTGATGATAAACAAGAAATTGAGAGAATTAATTTTGTTAATGATTGCATTCAATCGGTTTTTCCAGGAACAAAATTATTGACAGAAATTAATAATTTTGTGGATATAAATTTTGATAGTTTTAATTTTCAACTAGCTTGTTACTTTACGAATGTTAATGGAGAAGGAGAGTTAGAAACAGTTTTAAAAATGATTAAGAAAGAAAATTCGATTTATGCTGACTGTTTAGAAAGTTGGAAAAGTTGTTTAGCAAGTCGTGGAAAAGAAATCAAAATTAAGGATTTTAATAAGTTTTGGGTTTCTATATATTTAAGATTTGATACTTGTTCCAAAAGAGAAAGAAATCAAGCAAAGGAAAAATGTAGTTTTAAATATGCAATGTCCGATAAATCAAAAATATGGGATTTTGAACATCCTATATTAAATGATTTGAAGGCTTTTTTGCAGATGTTTAGTTAATTAATCTATATTTTTCGGTAATGTATTTATTGCTAATCTGGTGTATTAACTTGTATTAAGAAACTTTCTTAATATGATTAATTTATCAAGATTTGAAATAATTTAATCACTGATCTAATACTGGAGAATCATCTTATGATCCTAAATTTTAATTTTAACTTACCAATTTCAATTCCAACTAATGTAATTTTAGAGTGGCAAAAAGGGATAAATGATGGAATTGCCACTAATCAATGGTGGCAATCACTTACAAAAGATCAGCAAAAATTGCTACTAGAAAAATGTTTGGTTTTCTTGCAGCAACAAAAAATTAAAGAAGCTAAAGTAGACAGTAAATCACTTGTTCCCAGTCTTATAGAACTTTCACAAAGTGCTGGATGTCTAGAATTATCTCAAGATGCCAAAAATCGTTTTGTACTTTCCGGTAGAATTGATCGAAATTCGTATTATTCAAGAAATCATTGCTGAACATAAATTAAAATTATTGATTTTTGAAATTATTAAACAGGAGATTGTTTTATGGAAGGAATGAATTATCCTGAATTAGTAAAAACCGTGTTAGCAAGACATACCGAAAATCATAGATCAGAAGGAACAGAAAAGGAGTTAATTTTTGATTGTGAAAGAAATAGTTATTTAGTAGTTCATGTAGGATGGGAAAATAATGAAAGGGCTTATGGGACAATTATTCATGTAGATATTAGAGATGGAAAAATCTGGATTCAGAGAGATTTTACTGAGGAAGGTGTAGCTAGTGAGTTGGTAGAATTAGGAGTACCAAAAACCGATATAGTTTTAGGGTTTAAATCTCCTTTTGTGAGAGAATTTACTGGTTTTGCAGTAGGTTAGTTGTAGGTTGGGTTGAGGAATGAGACCCAACATCTTTATCTATTACACAGACATAAACGGTAATTTTAATAAACT
>B570J13885_100040_pt1 | contig 20754 bp, 14 predicted proteins | sample LakMenEpi21Jul08_FD_13885 | JGI IMG/M metagenome (IMG submission 13885)
CTCCTGCTGGGAACTATTCATATCCTTACGAAATCCTGTTTGGACACTTTCCAAAACAAACGCTGACCGAGGTGTAGTAGAATTTGGTTTTGAAGTTGGTTGTACTGTAGGAGTTGGTTTTGAAGTTGGTTGTACTGTAGGAGTTGGTTGTGAAGTTGGTTGTACCGTAGGAGTTGGTTGTCTTTGCGGAAGAGATACTTGTTGGGAAGTTAACCTTAGCTGAGGATTAAAGTTTTCAGGTGCAGCAATTAATACTGGTATTGACTGCAAATTCTGAGGAGGAAAGCTGCTGTCAGAAACTATGTTTAAGTTTTCTAAAATACCAAAATGTGTAATTTGTGCGGTCAATTCTGGAAATGAGTTCGAGTTTTCATCTAGTGGGAAAAAAATAGAGGAATCTGTTTCTGTAATATCCCCGTTATTTTGGCGTGAATTTGGTAAATTATCAACCACAGGAACGGGTTCTATCACAAGTGAGACTGAACCCCAATTTTTATCTGGTTGGATAGGAGCAGCAGATACAGATTTAATCCCGAAAATAGTGATGATACTTATTGGGAAAAATAAATATAGTATTCGTTTTCGCGGGTCTAGTGAGAGTAACATTTTACAAAACAGCTACGCAAGGGAATAGAAGGAATATTCTCATATTAATACCTTTACCAATTTACTAGGGTGAGTTAATGTATCCAAGATTAACAGCAGATATGGCTGATAGCTGGCGTGGACTCATAAACCTTATTTTTAGGCAGTAGTAATTAATATAGCAAGATATCGGAAGATATTACCGCTATTTTTCCGCTGTTTTGTGTAAATCCTATATATTTTATGTCAGTATTTATGAATTTGGGTTGGTATATGAGATTTATCTTCATTTATCTCCTCCATAGCGACAAGAATCAAGTAATTCTACTAACCTCAAGTATCTAAATCATCCAAAGTTAATTCCTGTCATCTGTGACAGTAATCCAGTAATTTTCAGTGCCATTAGTCACAAATTGTGTTTTTTGAGTAGAAGTATTCGGTAGACCCCGACCAGAATTACCATCAGCTACTACTCGCCACCAGGGTGATTTCATATCCGTATTAGGACGGAGGAGGGGTTGTTGCTTTGTTGCTGTATACAGTAAAGATTGTAGAATCATACTGTTAGTGCTACTAGTAGAACCAAGAGCGGTTTTACCTGTTTTTTCATAAAAACCTTCATAAAAGCCCAATAAAGGGTTGTACAAGTCCGTTGTTGCCTTGATTAATTCCTGAGCATAGGTATCTTTAGGCAATAAAGCATAATAGGCAAATGCTACAGCCGAACTGACTAATCTTCCCTCTGGTAGTATTTTACCATCATCATCTAAAGCTGCCCAAGGCTGATTTTGACCAATAATTGAACTGTGGATGGTGTAAGGTTGACGCTCAATGAGAGTAGTAGCTGAGGCTGTAAGAGTCTCAGTCTTAAGGTAGCGTTGAGCTTGAGCTTGATATACTGCTGTAAAGAGCGATCGCATTTTTGGATCTAAACCAAACTCTAGAGCATACAGCAGAAAAGGATTACTAACGGTATATTGATTAACCTTTGATTTTGTATCTTTACGCAGCCGTTCAATGGGGACTTCTACCCCCTCAACTGATGTTGTTTTATATTCACCACCCACAGCAGATTTATCAACATTAAAGCCCCACAATTGAAACGCTCTAGCAGCATATTCCTCATAACCCAAACGGGTTTCAGGATTAATTCTGGGGACTAACCGCCCACTTTTATCTTTGGTGACATTGGCGCTAGAAAGAATACCTTCCCGCACGACCCGCAAGTATGACCAGTCGAGAGCAATTTGATCAACAACTTCCGTGTATTCGGGGTGATCTGTTTTTAGATTATACAGGGATGTTAATAGTCTTCCCACATCTAAAGACGACCAACCAGTACCTTCAGGGACTGGATTACCTCCATAATCTACTGGTTGCAATGTTCGCGGATCATAACCCCGACTCGGTAATTCCCCTGCATATAGCGGTATCTGCGCTAAAGCACTCAACAACTGTCGAATGCGTTGATCAAATTCCTTGGGAGAAATTATATCCATAGCCCATGCTGCATTGAGTGCTGTTAAATAGTCTCCTAATCCCCACAATGTTGAACCCTTAACATCAGAGCGATCGCTCACCAATCCTGTGCTAGGCTGAGAATTAGCGGAGAAATAGTTCCAAGCCGCTTGAGCATAGCGTCTTTGCACAACTGTTAACGGTTTAGGTAATGGTTTAGCTGGCTGCGGGACACCCAAGGATGGGATAGGCTTAACTATCAGCGGAGGTGGGTTAGTCGCTGTGTTAGTCTTAGCAGGTTTAACATTTATGGGAATAGGACTTTGGGCTAGAGGCGAATTTGCAGCAGGTGATTTAGAATCTGGGGGTTTAGAATCTGGGGGTTTAGAATCTGGGGGTTTAGAATCTGGGGGTTTAGAATTTGAGGGTTTAGAATCTGGGGGTTTAGAATTTGAGGGTTTAGAATCACCAGACGGTATTTTTGCAAAACTCACCCCATTACCACCAATTAAGGGGCGATTTCCTCTAGCTTTATAATATAAAATCTCCATGATTAGGCCATTAGTATTACCTGTCAGGGATTTATTAGGTTTTTTTGTTTCTTCATACAGTCCAGCGTAGAAGCCACCACCTTTAGGATCACGTAAATCCTTAACCGCATCAAAAACCTTTTGAGCATAAGCATTACCTGGGTAAAGATAGCGCCAACCAAAGGCAGCTTTAGTGCTAATACTCCGCAACTCTGTATAGGGCTTATTTTTCTCCGTAATTGTCGCCCAAGCAACTCCATTAGAGTATATAGTATTGTAGAGAAAATAAGGGGGTTGATCAATATTGTCTTCAGAAACAGCAGTTAGTTGTCCTGTAGATTCAAAGCGTCGCTTTTGTACTTCTAAAACATCAGCAGCATATTTTTTTAAATAACCTTCTAAGCCAAATTCAATGCCATCAAGAATGTAGGATTCACCAACTACATAATTATTAGCATTAGTGCTTTGAAAATCACGGGTATCAACAGGAATTTTCACCCCATTAATATCTACAAGTTTGAAAGGCTCTAAAGCCGCTGCTTTGGGTGCTTTAAATCCCCATAGTTCATAACCCCTAACAGCATATTCCTCATAACCAAGTCGCCCTTCTTGTACCAACAATGTTTTACCATTAGGCAAGACAAGCGCTCCGTAAAGTTGGTCATCTTTCAGTGATCTTGCTAACTGCCACTTACTGAGAACTCCCTTCAACCAATTTTTATATTGAGGATGACAAGTACCAATAATATGAAAAGCAGCCAATATACGACCAATATCCAAAGCTGACCAACCCAGCCCCTTTTCTACAGGTTTATTACCATAATCAGTCATTTTTCCATTAGCAGCATTATATACCTTATTTGGTAAAGCGTTTTCAAATAAACTAAGATTAGCAAAATTGGTAAGAAATTTATTAAAGCGTGAATCAAATTCCGACTGGTTAATCAAATTCATCCACCGCGCTGCATTCAAAGCCATTAGGTAATTACCAATGTCCCAGAGAGTACCAGAAGGATAACCACCAGTAGAATTAGTAAACCCTGTATTTGCTTGATAGTTATTGACAAAATATTGCCAAGCTGCACGAGCGTAAATCTGTTCCTCCGGTGTCAGAGGCGCTGAAATTTGACTACAGCTATTAGGAGTAGAATTTTGTGCTAAAGATACTGTAGGCACGCAGAACAAAAATTGCAAAAATGCTCCACTTAGGAACAATGCAATCCATTTTAATAGTTTGTGGTGACGGTGTTGCTGTATCATTTACAAATAAGATTCGAGAACCATTCAGGGAGGACTAGAGAGCTAGAGAAGAGAGAATTACTTCGCTATAGTTAGAAATGACACCAAAAATCTGATACATTAAATAACAACTCTACTTTAACAAGCTACAGGAATCCTCAGTGATATCTAAAAAATATCAAGGACTATAGACTGGCTATGGACAACCATGGGAGTTCAAATCGAATACAGGACTCTTGTAAAAACAAACAACCGCATAATTGACTAATTTAAATTTTATTTTCGGTAGCAAAATGAACTCAGCGTCCTCCAGTTATGATTCAGCGAATTTTTCCGGTAATAGCCGTACAACACTGAAAAAAAGAACCCTACTTTTTCGGTACTTAGCGGAAATCAACTTAATTTTTGGTGCTTGGTATTTACAATGGCGGATAACTCATTCTATCAACTTTGATGCTCTATGGCTGTCTATTCCTTTATTGCTGGCGGAAATTTACAGCTATTTCGGGGGAGTTATGTTTGTCATTGGATTATGGCGGCCTATAGTCCGACAGGTTAAGTCTCTTAATCAGTTAATTCCACCCCTTCCTAATTCTGATTGGGCAAATGTAGATGTGTTTATAACCTGCTATAATGAACCCTCAGAAATGGTGGAAGAAACTGCTAGAGCAGCTTTAGCGATAGATTATCCAACCACAAAGCTGCGTGTATATGTATTAGATGATGGTAATTCTGAACAAATGCGAGCCATGTCAGAAAGATTAGCTCTAGAGGATTTACAATCACCATTATTACAACAGGAAGCTAATCGAATTGACGCGGAATTATCTACTTTAAATCAACGAATTGAACAACTGGAAAGTCTAGCACCTGAAGTAAAAGCCGCTGAAGAATGGCTGCAAAAATCATCTTTAAATACTTCAAATAATTTCGAGGATATCCCCGCTAGATTTGTCCACAGTTTACAACAGTTTATTCTCTGGTTAAATCCTCAAAATGAAAATAGTTATCATGCCAGTAAATCAACTATATATGAACATCTCAATCATGAACGTAGCGGATTAGAATTAGCAATTCGTCAAAAAGAATTAGAACTTGTGCAACTGGTTAGATTGCGGTATATTGCTCGTCCTAAACAACCAGGAGTACCTCATCATGCTAAAGCAGGTAATCTTAATTACGCCATTTTTTCTGGAGAGACCGCAGGAGATTTTATTCTTACTTTAGATGCAGATCATGTTCCTAAACCAGCATTTTTAAAGCGAGTTTTGCCATATTTCTACACCTATAATTTGTATTCAGGAAAATATGAACCAAACCGCATTGCATTTGTGCAAACTCCTCAAGATTTTTATAATATTCCTCCTGGAGACCCCTTTGGACATCGAGCCAATTTATTTTATGGACCGATTCAACAAGGTAAAGATGGTATGAATTCAGCTTTCTACACAGGTACAAATGCAGTCCTAAGAAGAGAAGCATTAGTTAGTGTGGGGTTACAATATTTTGCAGATGAATTTGTCAAAGATGGTAAAAAATTAGATGAATTTGAATTAATTGGTGGTGTTTCTAGTAATAGTATTACCGAAGATATGAATACAGCCATGCGGTTGCATAGTTCTGGTTGGAAATCAATTTATCATCATGAATTATTAGCAGAAGGACTTGCTCCTGATGATTTAAGTTCTACCCTCAAACAGCGAATGCGCTGGTCTCAAGGTACAATTCAAGTGTTAATGAGAGAAAATCCTCCTCTCACCAAACCAGGACTAACATTTTGGCAACGATTACACTATTTTAAGACAACATATAGTTATTTTTCTGGATTTGCAACTTTGGTTTTTATTGCTTGTCCCATTATCTATTTTTTTACGGGAACTATCCCCGTGAAAACTTATGGTTTTGATTTTACTATCCATTTTCTTCCAGCTTTTATAATTAATAGGTTGACTTTTTTAGCTGCTGGTTGGGGAATTAATGCTGCGGAATTATGGCGTTCAGAACAATATTCTATCTCTTTATTTCCCCTATTCATTCAATCTGTATGGAGTGTATTAACCGGACAACCTATTAAATTTCAGGTTACACCTAAGCAGCGACAATCAGGAATTTATCTCCAGCTAATTTGGCCACAAATAACTGTGTTTATTTTGATGATTTTAGGTATAATATGGAGTATATATCGTTTCGCTATTGGTCAGTTAGAAACTCCTTGGGTTTATTTGATCAACACATTATGGGGTATATATATTTTATCTCTACTTTGGGCAATTATCAGCGCTGCTGTTTGGCAACCACAGGACTTACACAAAACAGAAGTAAAGTAGAGGTAATTCATCAATTATCTCTAAAAGGGTGTTTCAAACGAATTGTATAGAACCACAAAACTTAACCTCCTAATCCTGTGGGGAGTGGGCTTTTCTTGTTTACATCTCTTCTTGACTTTTTTTGAACTCGTATAATCTCAAAAATGAAAGTTCTTATTGCTTATAAATCTATTTTTTAAAGTTCTACAAAATGCCTTAAATAGTAGTAGAATTTTAAATAGATATGACGATTTTCAATAGCAAATTTACAAACTAACACAGAAAGGAAGATAATTTATGACTTCTAAAATTCACGTCTTTGAACCATCAGGAATTTTAAACGCCACCGCCGGTAACGAATTACGTCGTCAAATTACTGATATCCTTAATAATGGATTTAATATGCTATTGATTGATATGTCAAAGGTGAGTTTTATTGATAGTTCTGGTTTAGGTGCTTTAGTAGGAGCAATGCAAAGTGTGAGAAATGCTAAAGGAGAACTATTTGTATGTTCCATTAATGAGCAAGTCAAAATGTTATTTGAATTAACGAAAATTGATCGAGTTTTGAACATATTAAGTAATAGAAAAGAGTTTGACAGCAAAGTATTAGAACTAGCAAATCGCCAAAAACTTTTCAAACAACCTTGATAAAAGTTTACATCTTAGGGATTTTGATATCCACTAAAATTAACTTGTAGTAAAGACAAATCATCATCAAAATTTTCGTTCCCGCTGATATTTATAATCTCAGGTAAGAGTTGATTAATATGATTGTTATTTGTCTGATTATGGGTGAGCAATAAATTAACGAAGGAGTCGAAACCCCAAATTTGTCCCTCTGGTTGTAGCAATTCGTAAGCACCATCACTAAAAATATATAAAGTGCTGTTTTCTGCAACTTCCAAAATAGCAGTTTCAAAACTGATATCTTGTAAAAAGCCAATGGGTAAATCTAGAGATTTTAGTTTTATAACCTCAATGCTGGAGGGATCATTTCCAAATATTAATACAGCCGGTGGATGTCCAGCATTACCATAAACTAGCTGATGATTAACACGATTAAAAACACAGTACAAAATGGTAAAGTATTTGTCGCCATGTTTACTCATTTGAAAAGTCTCATTGAGCGCTTTAAGAACTTCTGCTGGTTGACAAAAATCAGTATTTGGGAGAGACTGCGATCGCAAGATATTCAATACAGATACAGATAACAAAGCCGAGCCTACACCATGACCAGAGACATCTAATAGATAAATTGCCAAATGCTCATCGTCAATCCAATAGTAATCAAAACAATCCCCTCCCAACTGTGCTGAAGGTACAAATAAAGATTCTATTGTCACTGATCCTATAATTGGTAATGGTAAAAGCGATCGCACATAATCAGCAGCTTCAGCTAGTTCGGTTTCTAAAACTTGCTTTTGATGCTGCAAATCTCGATTTAACTGCTCTAAAATTTGCTTTTGATGCTGCAAATCTCGACTTAATTGATGTAGCCTTAATCCTGCTCTTACCCGTGCTTTTAATTCATTCATCTCAATGGGTTTAGAGATAAATTCATCTGCTCCTGCATCCAATCCTCTAACACGATCATCTTCCTCTCCTAAAGAAGCTCCTTTTGCAGTCAGAAGAATAAAAAAAGTTGTAGCTAATTCCGGATCTGACTTAATTTGACGACATACTTGTAAACCATCTATCCCAGACATTACCCAATCACAGATAATGAGAGCGGGACATAATTTTTTGGCTTCTATTATTCCCTCTTCGCCATTAGCTGCTATGGTAACATCATAGCCCTGGGTTTTCAGAGTTTTTTTCAAAACCATTCGTAAGATAGGATCATCATCAATGACAAGGATTTTAAACATTTTGACCATTAAACACTTTGAATAATTACTTATTAATTACTCTACATTAAATTTTGCCTAAGAATTTACATTTTTCACATTTTGAATATACACTCATAGTCAAATATTCTATAGATTGACCAATGAATCATAAAATCTACCTAAAAACCAATACAGATATTAATGCGACCAGTGAAGTTTTATCCTGGCTAGAGCAAATCAACCAGCCTCCGTTTCATAATCAAAAAATTTGGTGGGAATTACAAACACTACTAGTAGAAGGATTTATTAACATTGTAGAACACGCCCACAAGAAATTACCCAGAGAAACTCCGATTGAATTAGAAGTTATTAGACTCGAAGAACATATAGAAATTCGGATATGGTCTTTGGGAGAACCTTTTGAGTTAGAAAAGCAATTGGAAATAACTTCAGCATTAGAGGATAATGATCAAGAAAGAGGACGGGGATTGCAAATAATGTCCTCCATTGCTGACAAACTGTCTTATAAACTAACAGATGACAATCGTTATTGTTTATTTATCAGTAAACATTATTGTTAGAATATGAAATTTATTTTGGACTATAGCAGGGAACAGGGAACAATGTAACAAACTGACAAATTGGCAAAAGTTTGTTATACTATTTCTCCTCAGGCCTCTGCGCCTGGAGCGTGAAAAAAAACCATCAGTTGATTAAATAGAAAGATGGTAAGCTTTTTTTGTTTATCATTAAAGAAATATCAATTAAGCCTAATTATAATGACTCTGGATGAAACTCTCAATCACATACCCATTCCACCAATCCTTTACTTACCCTCAACTATGAATCAGCCCTAGAATCTTTAGGTGATGACTACTATGATAAAGTCGTAGCTGAGGAATTTCCTCAACATATCTTACGTTGGCGCAATAATGCACTATTACCACGCTTAGGACTTGATCCTCAGTCCGTAAAAGACGAAGATTTTATTAACGCTTTTGGTAAATTTGAGTACAGAGAACCCCTGTTAGCTCTACGTTATCACGGTTATCAATTTGGACAATATAACCCCCAATTAGGTGACGGTAGAGGCTTTCTTTATGGACAAGTACGGGGTATTGACGGCGAATTATACGATTTTGGCACAAAAGGCTCTGGGAGAACCCCCTACTCTCGCGGTGGTGACGGTATGTTAACACTTAAGGGAGGAGTACGGGAAGTTCTAGCCGCTGAAGCACTTCATTGTTTAGGCGTTCGTACTTCTCGCTGTTTAAGCATGATTGAAACAGGCTTGGGCTTATGGCGCGGTGATGAACCCTCGCCAACTCGTTCCTCCGTAATGATTCGCATGAGTAAATCCCATATTCGTTTCGGTACTTTTGAACGATTAAACTATTTCCAACGACCTGATTTAACGCAAAAACTATTAAATCATGTAATTGAGCAATACTACCCACATTTACAAGCTGAAAATGAAAAATATGCTTTATTTTACGCCGAATTAGTGCAGCGAGTCGCCGAATTAGTAGCCCAATGGATGGCAGCGGGTTTTTGTCATGCAGTGTTGAATACTGATAATATGTCAATTACCGGGGAAAGTTTTGATTATGGACCCTATGCTTTTATTCCTACCTACGATTTGCAATTTACCGCAGCATATTTTGATTATTATAGACGTTATTGTTACAGTCAGCAACCAGGGATTTGCAAACTGAATTTAGAACTTTTACAAGAACCGTTAAAAGCAATAATTCCTCAAAATGATTTAGACACGGGTTTATCTAAATTTGCTGAATATTATCAAGCGGAATATCGGTCTTTAATGTTGAAAAAATTGGGTTTTGCAGATTTACAATTAGAAGAAGCTGACGAATTGTTGCGGTTAACTATCACCTTTTTACATGATAGTCAAATTGGTTATCATCAATTCTTTGCTGATATAGCTACTACCTTTTCTCATAAATGGCGAGATGATCCCGCTTTAGTAATGAATGGTTCAGATATTATCCCCCCATTAGGAAAATCAGCAACTTTTGATAATTGGTGTTTCCTTTATCATCAAATCCTCAATCATTTTGATCTTGATCAAATGGATAAAATTGGTAAAACCCTAACTGAAACTAATCCAAAAACAGCATTATTAAGACCTGTAATTGAGTCAGTTTGGGAACGAATCACCGAGGATGATAATTGGCAACCTTTTTATGATTTAGTGGAAACACTACAGACAGGGAAATAATACAAGAAACCCACCCCAACCCCCACCCCACAAGAGAGGAGGGGGCTAAAATTTATCCATTCAAGTACATACCAGCAGATTGATAATAAAAGTGTAAATATCTCCTTTCTCTACCTCCGTGATCTCTGTGCCTGGAGTGGTTCATTTCAAAAAGTCGGGGATCTAAACTTACCAAAACCATGATCAGCATTAATTTCAATTACTAAATCAACAGATGATGATTGAATTAAAGGATCAATGAATAATTTTGGATGTAAAGAACGCCAAAAATAATTCACAAATTCCTCTATTTCTAATTCATTCATACCTGATTTACCAGTAGCAATCATTTCTTTTTCCGCTTGTTTTCGCCATACTAAAGAATAACGATAATCTGTGGGATAAAGAACTATTAAACTATTCAATCTTTCCCAAAGTGGTAAATAATTTTTAAGTTGAGCATTCATATCAGCGGCAAATTGTCTATCTGCATCTGTAATAATCGGTGGTGGTGCAGTTAAAAACGCTCTGGGGTGAATTGGTTTCACACCCACAAACCAACCTTCAAACAGAACAATATCCACAGAATTTGTGATATATTCAGGAGTAGTGCGATCGCCAGCACCCCCATAAGCAGATTTATCAAATCTAGGAACTATGACAGGACTATTGCCTTGAGCAACCTGATCGAGTACACTTAGAGCTAGGTGAATATCGTGGGTTCCCGGCGGACCACGCCAAAGCAAACGGGAGTCTTGCTGTATTAAAGCCAAGCGGTCATTATAGGTTTTGTATAAGTCATCCAAAGACAAACTTAAAGTCCGGTATCCCAACTGCTGGAGAATCAAACCCAGTATTTTGCAGATGGTAGTTTTACCAGTTCCTTGTGAGCCTAAAATCCCCTGGACAAAAGGTTTACCTAGCAGTTGATGTCTTGTGGCAATTTGGACTCCCAAAGGTAGCCATAAATCCCACAATGGCCTTAACATGGCTTGGGGTTCAGTTTTTAGGGTAATTTGACAAAATTGGCTAAAATCAGGGAAAACTAACTTCAGTAAATCCCCCCTTCCTTGTATACGTTCAACCACATTATCAGAAGTAATATTAAACACCTTAGCCTGTATTGGATTTGCCAAGGCTGAGGCTTGTGCTAATACTTGCCAAGATGTGTCCGTTGTCAAAATTTTACCTAGCCATTCATTACTCATAAAATCAAGAACCCAGCTTCAAAGCTTCTAGAAATAGACTATAGATAAAACCAACCTTGAGACAATTAAGTATTTCCACCCAAAATACTTGGTAAGCGAAAAATCTGCGGCTGTAAAATATCCTACTAGTAATTTCAGTTAGTAAAACCAAAAATCCAGCCACCACAATGTCTAATTCTGCCTTTTGTCCAGCAGTTGTTGATACTGCAGACCCCAAAAAAAAGCCAAACAAAAAACTAATTAGTATTAGGGATAAGCGCCGCCAAGGATTAAGAAACCATTCGCTCAAGCTTCTATAAATTGTGACTAACAACTTGTTCAGACGAGTATTCTGCATAGTGACAGAGAACAAAAAGCGGGGGAGAAAAAATCAGTTTAATTTTGTGAACCTAGATAATTTACTGTTATAAAATCTCAGTAAATTACTCTAATTTCCTGGAAAATCATTGAGTTTGTCTACAAAAAATCTTATTTCTAAATCTATATCATGATGAAAAACCTTCTGTATCCGTCTCGTCACTTCCTTATCGCTTTTTGGACTTTGGGATTTATGGGGATCATCACAGGATGCTTAGATATGAGAATATCTTTTGAGCCTAAAAATCCAGAAACAACTGGACAGATGATCACCAATACTGGCGAAAATAGAGATCAAATTAACTTAGATAGTACAAGAAATGCGTCAGTAGAATCAAGTTCACAGAAAAATCAGCCCACAGTTGTAGACTATCAGGTTAATTCAGATAGTAAACCCAAGGTCGCTGGCTCACTTCGCATGAGCAACAAAACTACACAACCTGTCCGTCTAGCATTATTAGCCAGACAATCATCTTCAAAAAGTGCCACTGTCAATAAAAATAAATCTAGTATTCCAGCCCATTGGGATTTCGCTCCCCAAGAAGGCAACGAGAGGGGGCTAGTCTTATCTTTACCTCAAGCTAATTTAAGACTAAAGAAAGGTGATATTTTAGTGGCCTTTGCCCAAGATGGTTCTCGACGCTATTGGGGTCCCTATGTTGTAGGAGAAACGTCCTCCCCTGAATGGAATCCTCAAACTCAAGAATGGCAATTGGTGTTACAAGATAGGTGATAGGTTATTCCCTTGTAAACTGTTTATTGTCTATGGGCAGGACAGGATTTCCCAGTCTGGAAGTATGAATTCATGAGTATAAAATTTAGTGTTCCTCGGCAAATTCTTGATCAGTGGTTCAATAATTTAGAACAGCGCCCAGTCCTGGCTGTAGCTGTTTCGTCCCTGTGGTTATTGGTGATTGGTGGGATAGCCTTTGGCTGGAATTTGGGCAATGTGGGCTTAATTGATGAAACTGAGCCACTTTTTGCGGAAGCTTCCCGACAAATGCTAGTTACTGGTGATTGGATTACGCCGTTTTTTAATGGTGAAACTCGCTTTGATAAACCTGCTTTGATTTATTGGTGTCAAGCCATCGCTTACTCTATTATGGGGGTGAATGAATGGTCCGCCCGTATCCCCTCAGTATTAGCCGCAATGAGTGTAATTGCCTTGGCATTTTATACTGTGCAGTGGTATTTTGCCAAAAAAGACGAATTAGAACAAGTTAGCAACTTACCCAGACGTTACTTGACAGCGGCTATAGCTGCGGCTTTAATGGCACTCAACCCGGAAATGATTGCTTGGGGAAGAACCGGGGTTTCTGATATGTTACTCACCGGCTGTATAGGTTCAAGCTTATTATGTTTTTTCCTAGGATATGCTCATAATAACACTTCCATCTTCATTGCTAATTGGCGACTTCCTAATCAATGGTATCTAGCTTGTTATATTTTAATTGCTGGAGCAATATTAACTAAAGGTCCCGTAGGCATTGTCTTACCAGGATTAATTATGATTGCCTTTGCCTTGTATGTGGGGAAATTTTGGGAACTTTGGCGGGAAATGCGCCCAATTTTGGGTATGGGCATAGTTTTAGGGTTATCACTTCCTTGGTATATTTTGGTAACTTGGCGCAATGGCTGGAATTTTATTAACGCCTTTTTTGTTTATCACAATTTAGAACGGTTTACCGAAGTTGTGAATGGTCACTCAGCCCCCTGGTATTTTTACTTTTTAGTCGTATTGCTGGGCTTTGCCCCTTATGCAGTATACATCCCTGCGTCCCTAGCTAGAGTAAAATTTTGGCAGCGATCGCACTGGTTAAAACAAGAACGTTCGCAACAGTTAGGTTTATTTACCTGTTTATGGTTTCTGGGTGTATTTGCCTTTTTCACAATTTCCGTTACCAAGTTACCCAGTTATGTATTACCTTTAATGCCAGCCGCGGCCATACTTGTGGCATTATTCTGGAGTGATCTTTTCCCTACTCTCACCCCAATTCCTCTTAAATCTTTACGTATCAGTGCTTGGATAAACGTAGTCTTTTTGACTATTATTGCCATTGCCCTATTCAACCTTACCCAAATTGCAGGGCCTGATCCTGCTGCTCCTGAATTATACGTACAAATGGAGAAATCAGGCATACTCAAAGCTGGGGGAATAATTTGGTTATTATCTACAATTACCTTAGCTATTCTCATATTAAAACACTGTTACCGACAGATCATCATCATTAATTTGGTAGGATTTATAGCCTTTCTTACTATTGCTTTAATACCTGCTGTTTTAATCATGGACCAACAGCGTCAACTGCCTCTGAGAGAATTATCAGCCCTAATTGTTGAATCAAAACAAGCCAATGAAGAATTAATTATGGTAGGTTTTAAAAAACCTACCGTGACTTTCTACAGCCAGCAGAATGTTAATTACATCAAATTTTCCCAACAAGCTCTAGAATATATTCAAAAGCAAGCATCCCAAAAAACTAAACCACCATCATTATTAATCCTACTTGAAGAGGGAAAATTTCGAGAAATGAATTTATCACCTGATAGTTATAAAAATCTAGCTACCAAAGGTGCTTATCGTCTTATTCGCATTCCTTTGAAAACAGCTAAACAGGAAAATTTCAACTTGTCTTAAATAAATCAAATTTTAGCCAAAGCTTGATTTATATGAGTTAATAGTTCTTCCATGGAAATGGAATGTGGTAATATCTGGGTAGCAATTTCTCGAACCGCAGTTTCTACAGAGGAAGTATATTGTTGTTTCCGAGATTTTGCCAGATTTCCATAATTCTGTTGATTTAATTTTTGGTCAAGTACCAAAATTGGCGGTAATTTAAAGGGTATATTACTCAATGATTCTATAGCTTTTTGTACTTCTTTATTAATTGCCGTTTCGTGTAAGCAAATCAAAAGTAAATCAACACTTTTACGATTGACTTGTTGAACAACTTCCGACCAACAACTAGGAATAGAAGCTCTAAAACCAGCAGTTTGTAAATATTGAATTAAAGCTTGAAACCATTCATATCCCTTATTAATTTGCTCTTCTTCAGAATTAAGAACAGAATTGTTAACTGATTGATAATCTTTGATTGGTTGGCGTTTTTCTTTGGTTAAATTACTCAACATAGTTATATCTACTACTAAGATATTTATTGGACAACAAATACCAGCAGCAATTTGTAATACAGATGATAAAGCATCTTGTTGATAATTTTGATGATTATTTTCCTGAATTAAGGGACTTAAACAAGGAAATACAGATAATCCTGGTATTTGGGAAGCAGCCAAAGTAGTTGCAACATCACAAGTTACCAATGGTAGCATGGTCAATGTTTCATATTTAGTTAATTGTTCTAGATAAGTGCGAGCGGTAGAAATTTGCATATCTAATAATATCACATCAAACTGCCAGACTCGCGCTAATAAATCGGCTTGGTCTAAATCATCTACTTCAATTACCCTATGTTCTCGCAGAGAAGGATAAAGATTAATTGCTTCTAATTCTGGATTTATTAACCTAAGAATTCGGAGAGAAATATTCTTCGGATTGATATCCTGATTTTCTATTCCTGAATGCTTAAATTCAGTCGTTATTGATATTTTTTCTAACAATGATATCAATGATTGTTCCTTGATTGGTAAACTTAAAAAACTATCAGCTTGTTTAGTAAATGCCTGTTCCTTTTCTGTTGCTGTAGCTGTAATAATAACGTGAATGTCCCGAGTTAAAACATCAGATTTCAGTAAAGTGATCACATCCCAACCAGAAAGTAAAGGTAATAAAGGATTTAAAAATATCGCCTTTGGTTGTAAACGTCGAGCTTTTTCTAGTGCTTCTGTTCCTGATCTAGCAATAACCACACGATAATTTAAACCTTTGAGTTGTTCCGTTAATTCCTCAATATATTGAGTTACTGCTTCTACTACTAACACCAATCTTTGGGAAGAATTAGATTGATATTGGGAGGAATTATTGAGACTATCATCAGCATAATTATCCATTTCCCTCCTTTTTGGGACTATATCTTCAGAGTCACTAAAACTGGCTTTTGGGGGGCTGGGAGGTAAAAGCAAAGTAAACTGACTACCTTTACCTTCACGAGACAAGAAACTCACATCTCCACCATGCAAACGAGCCAAAGCTCTAGTTAAGACCAATCCTAAACCCGTTCCTTCAAACTGGCGCGTCAGCGGATTTTCTAATTGCTGGAATTTTTGAAAAATTAAATGTTGTTGTTGTTCAGGAATACCAATTCCTGTATCCCAAACAGTAAAAGTAATCCAACCTTCCCAACGGGTTACCCGTAAACCAATTTCTCCAGATATTTCTGTGAATTTAAAGGCATTGGCAAGTAAATGTACCAACATTTGCCGCAAACGTAATTCATCTGCTACCATTTGTTCTAAACCCGGTTCAATAACTAGGCTAAATTGGTGGTTAGATAAATTTTGATTTTCTGATTTCGATAACTGTTTAGTTTTGTAAGTTTGATGATAAATATTTTTAACATCTGAAAAAGCTCGTTCACAGATTGACTGAATGTTTACTGGAGTGAAAGTGAGTTCCATTTGTCCCGTTTCCATTCGAGTCAAATCCAAAATATCATTAACTACACTCATCAAATGTCTGCCACTTTGATGAATTAACCCAGCATAGCGGGCTTGACGCTCATTTAGTTGTCCTAACTGTTGATCTACAAGTAATCGAGATAGTCCCAAAACTGCCGTTAGTGGTGTTTTTAATTCATGACTAATGCAAGCTAAAAACTCATCTTTTAAGCGATTAAGTTGAATTAAATCGGCATTTTTTGCCGCCAATTCTTTATAAATTTGTTGTTGTTCTGTTACATCTGTGGCTAATATTAGCCATAGTTCTTCTCTATTTGGTGTTGGTTCTAAATCCGTAGCCCAAATTTTTAATTCACTACTATCTAAAGGGACTTTTGCAAACTGCCAAATCCGTTCTTGACCAGTTTTAATTTCAACAACACAAGTACAAATATCTAATTGCGTATCTAAAATACAGCGGTCAGCACCACTACTTATAGTTAGGGGTGATTCTTGTAGAAATGGTAAAATTGATGGTGAGTAAGGCGGAAAACCTGTCGGTGAAATACCTTGTCTCTGGTGTTGTGGAGCATCTTTTGGGGTAAGTATAGTTTCTACCTGTTTCCTAATGCCTTCGGGATCTTTTAATACTCCTAGTTGTTGCCACCAAGCGGGATTTTGCGTAATTACTTCACCATAATTTGTTTGTAACATTATTGGCCAGGGTAATCTAGCTAATAAATGGACTATGGATTTGTGTATTTTCGGTTGGTGTTGTTGTCCTTGTTTCCTATTTTCTTGGGGTATTAAAGCTTTGTCAGTAGTTTGGCAATTGTTACCTATTTCTTCCCTGGTGGTACTAATGGGAATTTTCCCCCCAGTTAATAATTGTAATAGGCGTAAAGTATCGAGGATTCCCAAATATTTACCATTTGAGTCAACTAGCACCCAATTTAAGCTTCTTTGTTGTTTAGTTTTCTGGTATTTTAAAGATAAGCTGAATTTTTCCAGACTGTCTGCGGCTGGAATGGTCTGTATTGGTTCTATTAGGGATTTTTCTACCTGTGAAAGTGGTTGTTCTAAATTTAAGGGGTAGTCACCAGCGGCCGCCGCCAATAATTGTGGCACTAACCGAGCCGAGTACAACAAACCAACGGGACATTGCTGTGAATTAACTATTACTAAGCGATCGCACTGTTCTTTGGTAAAAATGTGCAGTGCTGTTGCTAGAGTCTTTGTTTCTAAGCAAATTGGTACAGTTGCTAGAAGTTCATAAAGTGGGTACTGTAGCATAACATAAATCCTCGGTGGTCATTCTTCTTGTGATCAACTCCAGCATTACCATCAGCACTTGGTTTAGATGGTCTTCAAGCCTGAAGCAATATCCTTCAAGAATATTTAGAATGGCTACGCCACACTACGCTATTAGCGATTCTGCTGACAATTGACGTTTCTACCTTGGGCAAGTAACCGTCCTTACCAGCTTGCTACTGGTGTTGAAAGTCATCATTTTTTTATGGTGACAACTACAACAATAATTATGACTCTAAAGATTCGTTTTAGAACCTTGAGGAATTATAATGATTTAAAATGCCACAATTCTTTAAATTCGTTTAAGTATCTTATCAATAAATGAAATTTTGTCATCTATCCCCTGATAGATATGTCAATCACATCTTCCCTCAGTTGTTACCCTGGGTTAAATGCGTAAGTCCTAGAATTTACCAGTTTTATTACTGAGTCTGAACAAGTATCATTAGTTGCAAGTCAATATATTGTCAGCCACAAAACCCTGATCAAAAATCAGCTAATCAAGATAATTATTTCTTGTGCTTTAGCAAATCGCAAAAGTCACCAACTTTTCAGGATATGAATGCTAATGAAAAACAGCGACTTTTAGCAAAACTTAAATCAGATTATTGGCAAATTATTATCAATTATTTTATTAGTGACAAAGCATTACACGAAAAAATTGATAAGTTTATTAATGCCTTATGTTATGCTAATATTCCTGTACCACAAATTATAGAAATGCAGATGGAAATCATTGATAAATTTGCGAAACAATTAAGGATAGAAGGGAGAAGCAATGAAACAGATTACCGTTTAACCTTAATAGATATTTTGGCACATCCTGGTGAAGTGTATCGCTGTTTTGTTGCTAAAATCAGTTAAATACTGGTAGAAATTACATCTACATCCTTAAATGTGTATATCAGGAATGCAATTTTTGATCTTTTACCTCTATATTTTTAGGAGTTTATATTGTATGAATGAAGCTAAAAAAACCTATGTTCTCAAGCTCTATGTAGCAGGAAAAACCCCTAATTCAATGCGGGCTTTAAAAACACTCAAAAATATCTTAGAAGAAGAATTTCAAGGAGTTTATGCCTTAAAAGTAATTGATGTCCTGAAGAACCCCCAATTAGCTGAAGAAGATAAAATACTTGCCACACCAACACTATCAAAAATTTTGCCACCTCCTGTGCGAAAAATTATTGGTGATTTAACAGACAGAGAAAGAGTGTTAATTGGTTTAGATCTACTTTATGAAGAATTAAATGAAGAAAATAGAAAAGAATAATAAAAAATGCAGGAGGCAAAAGGTAAGAGTAAATTCCTGGAGGTAGCTATTTATTGATGTAAATTTGGGAATTTATTTACCTGAAACTTGGTATATTTATTTAGTTATTAAAAATAATTAAAAACTTTCTTGATTTTAAAAACCTGGGTTGAATATCCATATTAGATAAACCATGACCACAAAAGAGCAACCTGAACAAAAAAAAATACCCATTGGTGTCGAAAAAATTCGCACAATGATCGAGGGCTTTGACGATATTAGTCATGGTGGATTGCCCGTTGGTAGAACTACTTTAGTTAGTGGGACTTCAGGAACAGGCAAAACTTTATTATCACTGCAATTCCTTTATCATGGCATCACTTACTTTGACGAACCAGGAGTATTTGTCACCTTTGAGGAATCACCCAATGACATTATTAAAAATGCTCATATTTTTGATTGGAATTTACAAGGTTTAATTGATGAAGGTAAATTATTTATTCTCGACGCTTCTCCAGATCCTGAAGGTCAAGATATAGTCGGTAATTTTGATTTATCTGCCCTGATTGAACGGTTACAATATGCCATTCGTAAATACAAAGCTAAAAGAGTTTCCATTGATTCAATGACAGCCATATTTCAACAATATGAAGCTATCGGCGTAGTCCGGCGAGAAATATTTCGTTTAGTAGCACGGTTGAAACAATTGAATGTCACCACAATCATTACCACTGAACGGGCCGAAGAATATGGTCCTGTAGCATCTTTTGGCGTTGAAGAATTTGTTTCCGACAATGTAGTTATTGTTCGCAACATTTTAGCAGGAGAACGCCGTCGTCGAACCATTGAAATTCTCAAATTACGGGGAACAACTCACATGAAAGGTGAATATCCCTTCACAATCACCAACGAAGGAGTTAATATATTCCCCTTGGGAGCAATGCAATTAACACAAAGATCCTCTAATATCCGAGTATCTTCTGGGGTGAAAATTCTTGATCAAATGTGTGGAGGTGGTTTCTTTAAAGATTCGATTATTTTAGCAACAGGAGCTACAGGTACTGGTAAAACTTTATTAGTTAGTAAGTTTATTGAAGATGGCTGCATTAATGGTGAAAAAGTAATATTATTTGCCTATGAAGAATCTCGCGCCCAACTTTCTCGAAATGCCTATTCCTGGGGAATTAATTTTGAGGAACTAGAACATCAAGGATTACTAAAAATAATTTGTACCTATCCTGAATCAACTGGTTTAGAAAATCACTTACAAATTATTAAATCAGAAATATCCCATTTTAAACCCGCCCGCATTGCTATTGATTCACTGTCAGCAATGGCTAGAGGTGTGAGTAATAACGCCTTTCGTCAGTTTGTAATTGGTGTTACAGGTTATGCTAAACAAGAAGAAATTACTGGTTTTTTTACCAATACTACAGACCAATTTCTCGGTTTTAATTCCATTACTGACTCCCATATTTCCACAATTACAGACACAATTTTGATATTACAATATGTAGAAATTCATGGAGAAATGTCACGGGCAATTAACGTATTTAAAATGCGCGGCTCGTGGCATGATAAAGGAATCCGTGAATACAATATTACGGCCGATGGACCTGATATTAAAGATTCATTCCGTAATTATGAGCGAATTATTAGTGGTGCACCTAGCCGCGTTAATGTAGACGAAAAGGCGGAACTTTCTCAGATTGTCAAACGTTTTGAAGATAAGCCGAATTCTGACATTTAAAATAGGGTATGGTGCGATATTTCTGCCTAAAACTTGAGATCGTGCTATATTTTGTGGTGAAGACGGGTACTCTACCGCTTATATTAATATTTTTTGTGTGAGGGGATGCGGTGAAAGGACAGCAATTATTCCATTGTTTCTTGCCAGGTGTTAC
>B570J13885_100044_pt1 | contig 20164 bp, 18 predicted proteins | sample LakMenEpi21Jul08_FD_13885 | JGI IMG/M metagenome (IMG submission 13885)
CAACAATTAATAATGCTGCAAATAATCCAAGCAACCTGTACCAACGGACAACTTATTTTAAATGAAAAACTAAGTTCCGAATTAGAAGGTAAAACCATACAAATTATGATTCTCGAACCCAGCGAATTTACACAACCAATAGATTCTCAAGAATCGAAAATACAGCAATTCTTAGCGCGAGTTAATAACTACTCCTTCCCACTTCCCCCAGACTACAAATTTAATCGAGAAGAAATTTATGATAGAGACAAAACCACCACAATTTCCCAACAGCAATTTCTTCTACCTGGCCATTATACCTGGAAAGAATTTGAAATAATAGAAACCTTAACCGCAGACGCAGCAGGTTTGCGGATAACTTATCTTGATGGGTACATCGAATTTATGACGCTGAGTGAACAACATGAAATGATTAAAACCATTCTTGGTTTTTTACTAGAATTATATTCCTGTGAAATAGGTATAAATCTGATTCCAGTAGGTAATGCTACTCGTCGCGCAAAAGAAAAAAATGCTTCCTTTGAACCTGATGAATCTTATTACATCGGAGAGAAAAAAGCAAATCCAGATTTAGCAATTGAAATTAATATTACCAGTGGGAGTATTGATAAACTAGAAAAATATAAACGTTTTAATATTACCGAAGTCTGGTTTTGGGAAAATAATCAATTGTCCCTATATCATCTCAAAAATGATAATTATGAACAAATTAATCAAAGTGAACTATTACCAGAACTAGATATAGATTTATTGACCAATTGTGTTTTAACACCTTCCATTATTGATGCAAAAACAGCATTTATTAAAGGTATTAAAAAATAGTAGTTCGTAAGTTGGGTTAACACAACAAAACCCAACAAAACCCACCATTAACAACACTAATCTGCGTTTATCCGCGTTCATCTGCGTTCCTAAATTTTATATTTATTAAACATTGCTTTTAACAGTGGGGTTGCTGTAAAAATTATCAATTTTTATTACTAAATTAAATATTCTTCCTTCTCATTCATAGCATATTTTTATCAAATTCAGAACGAACAGGAAAAACTCATATTTAAAAACATGAAATTAAAATAATAACACTGTTTTTTTTAGTAATTCTTCATACATATACAGATATTTAAATAATCAATAACTAATAATTAAACCTTAAAATGTCTTAGTTACATCAACTTTATATCTTTTGTAACAGTAAAACCTAACTAAGTCGGACTAGAATTAACCCGGCCAGTTATTACTGAAGTTCCCAACACAGGAGATTTAATTTTGACTAAGTTAAAAGTTGGTATTAATGGATTTGGTCGTATTGGTAGACTTGTGCTACGTGCTGGGTTAAACAATCCTTATATTGAGTTTGTGGGAATTAATGATTTAGTTCCCCCCGATAATCTTGCATATCTTCTCAAATACGATTCTACTCACGGTAAATTAAAAAGTAAAGTTGAAGCTAAAGCAGATGGTATTGTTATTGATGATCATTTTATTCCTTGTGTATCTATGCGAAATCCCGCAGAACTACCTTGGGGTAAATTAGAAGTAGATTATGTTGTTGAATCTACAGGATTATTTACCGATTATGCTGGGGCTGAAAATCACCTCAAAGCTGGTGCTAAACGGGTTGTAATTTCTGCACCCACAAAAGAACCGGAAATGATAAAAACTATGGTGGTAGGTGTAAATCATCATTTATTTGACCCCGCAAAAGATTTAATTGTCTCTAATGCAAGTTGCACTACAAATTGTTTAGCACCTATTGCTAAAGTCATTAATGATAACTTTGGTTTAGCTGAAGGATTAATGACTACAGTTCACGCTATAACCGCAACTCAATCTACAGTAGATGGTCCAAGTCGTAAAGATTGGCGTGGTGGACGGGGTGCATCTCAAAATATTATTCCTTCATCTACAGGGGCTGCTAAAGCTGTGGCTTTGGTATTACCAGAATTAAAAGGTAAATTAACTGGTATGGCTTTTAGAGTTCCTACTCCTGATGTTTCTGTAGTTGATTTAACTTTTAAAACAACTAAAGCTACTTCTTACACAGAAATTTGTTTAGCAATGAAGGAAGCTGCAGAAGGTAATTTAACTGGTGTATTAGCTTATATAAATGAAGAAGTAGTATCTACAGATTTTCAAGGTGATTGTCATTCTAGCATTTTTGATGCTGGTGCAGGAATTGAACTCAATTCTAATTTCTTTAAAGTTGTTTCTTGGTATGATAACGAATGGGGTTACTCTAATCGCGTTATTGATTTAATCTTATCAATGGCACAAAAAGAAAAATTAATTTAGATAATTATCATTTGTTAGTTTGTAATTATCTATTAAGAATGGATATTAACCCACTAATAATAGTTAAGCATCTACTGTCAATAGTTAATAATCTATTGTTAACTGTTGGCAATCAATTGGCATTGTTTGACGATTCATTGTTAATTGCTTTTAATCAAAGCTTAATGGTGATTATTACTTTATCATTATTTTCTCTACAATTATGCGACGTACCAAAATTGTCTGTACTATCGGACCTGCAACATCTTCACCAGAAAATCTGGAAGCATTGGTAAAAGCAGGAATGAATATGGCGCGGCTAAATTTTTCTCATGGTGTACATGAATTTCATACTCAAACTTTTCATAACTTACGACAAATTAGCAAAGACTTACATAAACCAATTGCAATCATGCAAGATCTATGTGGTCCAAAAATTCGGTTAGGAAAATTACCACCAGAAGGATTAATGTTAGAAGCTGGTAACGAAGTAACATTTCTGTTGCAAGAAAAGGGAGAAACTATTGATAAACTACCCTTACCGTTACCTACCTTATTTGCAATGATTCGTCGTGGTGAACCAATCTTAATTAATGATGGTCGAGTGAAATTAACCGTTACCAGTCGTGACGCAGATAAAATTCAGGCTTATGTAAATATTGGGGGTTTGATTTCCTCTCATAAAGGAGTGAATTTACCAGCAACTCCATTACCAGTTAGTGCAATTACTGAAAAAGATTTAGCTGATTTAAAACTTGGAATACAATTAGGAGTAGACTGGGTAGCAGTTTCTTTTGTTCGTTCTCCTCAAGACCTCGAACCAGCAAAGAGAATGATTGAAAGTGCCAGTTCAAAAATTCGGATTATTGCAAAAATTGAAAGAGCAGAAGCAGTAGAAAATTTAGATGCTATTTTAGAAGCTGCCGACGGAATTATGATTGCGCGTGGGGACTTAGGAGTAGAAGTGCCCATTTATAAAGTTCCGTTGATTCAAAAAGAAATTGCGCGTCGTTGTAACCAAATTGGTAAACCCGTAATTACAGCAACGCAAATGCTAGAATCAATGATTAGTGCGCCAGATCCCACTCGCGCCGAAGCCACAGACGTTGCTAACTCCATCTTAGATGGAACAGATGCAGTTATGCTATCTGGAGAGACAGCCATGGGAGAATATCCGATTGCTGCAGTACAAACAATGCACAATATTGCATTACAAACAGAAACAGCATTACAAGAAGGACAAAGACATTCTTGGATGCCGACAGCCGGTAGCTTAACAGTAACAGAATCAGTATCTCAAGCGGTATGTCGAATTGCTTATGAAACAGGAGCTAAAGCAATTTTGTGTAATACAACATCAGGAGGTACAGCCAAACTAGTTTCTAAATACCGTCCCAGCACACCGATTATTGCGCTAACATCAGATTCTACAGCCTACCGTCAATTGGCATTATCCTGGGGTGTAGAACCCCTACTCATTCAACCTGTTCACAATGCCGAAGAAATGTTTATGAATGTGGTAGAAACCGTTGTGGATAGTGGTTTAGTTCAGGAAGGAGACAAAGTTGTAATTACCTCTGGTGTCCCCATTGGTACACCAGGAACAACCAACTTAATTAAAGTGCATTGTATTGGACAGCCAATTATGCCTTAACACATCTAAAATAGGTAGTTGATAATTCCTAATTAGGAAATTCTGATTCCCTGTTTCCTATTCCCTGACCACTGACCACTAACCACTGACTACAGACATTGGAGTATGTTATGCCTAACAACTTACTAGAAGCGCTACGGGCAGTAACCGTTGTGGTAGCGGATACCGGAGATATCCAGTCAATTGAACAGTTTAAACCTCAAGATGCTACCACCAATCCCTCACTGATTACCGCAGCGGCGCAAATGCCCGAATATCAGGATATAGTTGATCAAACATTACTCAAAGCTAAAAAAGATGCTGGTATAGGTGCTAGTTCAGCACAAGTAGTATCTCTGGCTTTTGACCGTTTAGCGGTATCCTTTGGATTAAAGATTTTGCAAATTATCCCCGGTCGTGTGTCTACAGAAGTAGATGCGCGGTTATCCTATGATACAGATGCTACTGTAGCTAAAGCCCGGGATTTGATTGGTCAGTATCAAGCTGCTGGTATTTCTAAAGAACGGGTTTTGATTAAAATTGCTTCTACTTGGCAAGGTATCAAAGCTGGGGAAATTTTGGAAAAAGAAGGCATTCACTGTAACTTAACTTTACTATTTGGTCTGCACCAAGCGATCGCCTGTGCAGAAGCTGGTATAACTTTGATTTCTCCCTTCGTTGGTCGCATTCTTGACTGGTACAAAAAAGATACTGGCCGGAATAGCTATCCCGCAGCGGAAGATCCAGGTGTATTATCTGTCACTACAATTTATAACTACTTTAAAAAGTTTGGTTATAAGACTGAAGTGATGGGGGCTAGTTTCCGCAATATGGGCGAAATTACTGAATTAACTGGGTGCGATTTGTTGACAATTTCTCCCGCTTTCTTAGCAGAATTACAAAATACTGTAGGAGAATTACCTCGGAAACTTGATCCTGCAAAGGTAGCAGATTTATCAATTGAGAAAATTTCTATTGATCAAGCTACTTTTGAGCAAATGCACAATGGCGATCGCATGGCTTCTGATAAACTAGCAGAAGGTATTGATGGTTTTACCAAGGCCTTGATTTCCTTAGAACAACTGTTAACTGAAAGATTAGCCCGTTTGGAAACGCAGAAAGTAACTGCTTAATAATTAGCATCTCCGAAAATTAAATGTGCGTCGTTTGAAACCCTTGTAGAGATGTCCTATGGAACGTCTCTACATCTGTTTTTATAAAACATGGGGGAGAATCAGAAAGGAAGTTAAAAAGACTTTTCTTGATCAAGTATTGCCGTAAATCATCAAAGTATTGTAAAATAGACGAGGATAGCCGCGCATACCGCAGGTATCGCATAAAATGATTTTAGCGTATAACAATACGCAACAATAAAAAAACCTGAGTTAACTAACTTGCAAGCAAACACCAACAAGAAAATATCGGCAAAATTAATTATTAACAAAAATTAAAAAAGAGTATGGCTAACGCCAACCCTATCAGCACACCTAAATTTCTTTATTTTTGTTAGAGTGTTACCTTAAACCTGTTAGCTACCATTTTCCGTACTTCTGCTTTCTTCTAATTCTTAAACTTGCTATATGGCCCGAGACTATTATGAAACCCTGGGTGTCTCTCGTGACGCCGACAAAGAAGACATTAAACAGGCTTATCGCCGCCTAGCCCGAAAGTATCACCCAGATGTAAATAAAGAATCTGGGGCGGAAGAACGATTTAAGGAAATTAACCGCGCCTATGAAGTCCTGTCTGAACCAGAAGTTCGCGCTCGTTACGACCGCTTTGGTGAAGCTGGTATTTCCGGTGCGGCGGCGGCTGGTGCTGGTTTCCAAGACGTAGGTGATATGGGTGGTTTCGCCGATATCTTTGAAAGCATTTTCAGCGGCTTTGCTGGTGGACAACCCCAACAAAAACGGCGTGGTGGACCAACACGCGGTGATGATCTCCGCCTAGACCTAAAATTAGATTTTCGGGAAGCGGTATTTGGTGGAGAAAAAGAAATTCGCATTTCCCATTTAGAAACCTGTGAAACTTGTAATGGTTCTGGCGCTAAACCAGGAACCCGTCCTCGGACTTGCAGCACCTGTAATGGTTCAGGTCAAGTCAGACGGGCAACAAGGACCCCCTTTGGTAGTTTTACTCAAGTATCAACTTGTCCTACCTGTGATGGCACAGGCACGGTTATAGAAGATAAATGTGATGCTTGTGACGGTAGAGGCGCGAACCAAGTTACAAAAAAACTCAAAATCAATGTTCCCCCTGGTGTAGACAATGGCACAAGATTACGGATTTCCCAAGAAGGAGATGCGGGTCAACGTGGTGGGCCTCCCGGTGATTTATACGTCTATTTGTTCGTCAATGAAGATCAGGAATTTCACCGAGAAGGAATTAATATTAACTCGGAAATTAAAATTAGCTACCTGCAAGCGATTTTAGGTTGCCATTTAGAGGTAAATACTGTAGATGGTCCAGTAGAGTTAATTATTCCCCCTGGAACTCAACCGAATACGGTAATGAAATTAGAAAATCGTGGTGTCCCCCGTCTAGGTAATCCTGTCAGTCGCGGTGATCATCTGTTAACGGTATTAATTGATATTCCCACCAAAATCCTCCCAGAGGAACGGGAACTACTGGAGAAACTGGCTAAAATTAAAGGAGATAGAATAGGTAAAGGCGGTTTAGAAGGATTCTTAGGAGGCTTGTTTAAGTCATGAGTGGGTCTTCTGTATTAACCCCTGACGCTCAACTTGATTTACGTGGTACTCCTTGTCCAATTAATTTTGTGCGGACAAAACTATATTTGGAAAAAATGCCACCGGGAGGTTTATTGGAAGTTTGGTTAGACCCAGGTGAACCGATAGAACAAGTTCCTGATAGCCTGACCATGGCTGGTTATCAAGTAGAACAAGTGACGGATTATTCTGGTTATTTTTCTCTAGTTGTCCGCCGTCCGGTCGCTGCTGCATGACCAGGGAAAATGTTTCTCCTAGACAGTTATTGGGTACGGTTGTAGCTGTACAGGCGAATTTCTATCGAGTGCAGATAGATGAGGTGGTAAGGAGTAAGGAGTCAGAAATAATAGCAGGTTTTTCCTCTCTGTCACCTTCTTCCCTCACCCCTGCCCCTATCCTACTCTGTACTCGAAGAACACGCTTAAAAAAGATTGGTCAACAAGTGATGGTGGGCGATCGCGTAATCGTTGAAGAACCAGATTGGGCTGGAGGACGGGGGGCTGTGGCTGAGGTTTTACCCCGTCATAGCCAATTAAATCGCCCAGCGATCGCTAATGTAAATCAAATTCTGCTGGTGTTTGCTGTTGCAGATCCTCCCCTAGAACCTATACAATTAAGTAGATTTTTGATTAAAGCTGAATCTACGGGAGTTGATGTGCTATTATGTTTGAATAAATGTGATTTAGTTTCTGAGCAGGAAAAACAGCAAATTAATGACCGTCTCCTGGCTTGGGGTTATCAACCTTTATTTATTAGCGTTCAGAATCACATTAATATCAATCAAATAGCCACCTATTTGCAGGATAAAATTACAGTAATTGCTGGTCCTTCTGGTGTGGGAAAAACCAGCTTAATTAATAGTTTGATTCCCGATATTAACCTGCGCGTCGGTGAAGTTTCCGGTAAACTAGCCCGCGGTCGTCATACCACCCGTCATGTAGAATTGTTTGAAATGCCTACAGGTGGGTTATTAGCAGATACTCCCGGTTTTAATCAACCTGATTTGGATTGTAGCCCCCAAGAGTTAATTCACTATTTCCCAGAAGCAAGAGAACGCCTAGCAGCGGCTCATTGTCGCTTTAGTGATTGTATCCATAAAGATGAGCCAGACTGTGCTGTTAGTGGTGACTGGGAACGATATCAGCATTATTTAGAATTTTTAGATGATGCTTTAGCCCATCAAAACCAGACTAACCAACAAGCTGACCCCGAATCAAGTCTGAAATTAATATCTAAAGGTAAAGGTCAGAGTCAGTACGAACCAAAACTGGAAAGTAAAAAATATCGCCGAATTTCTCGTAAAACCCAATTACAAGACTTACAGGAGTTATATCGAGAAAGTGAGGATTAACCCAAAGTTTGATTAATAGCAATTATTAATAACTCATTGAGAGGGATTCCCGCGGCTTTGGACATAGAGGAAATCACGCTTTTAGGCGCGAAAGAACAATATAAACCAGCTTCTAAAAACCAAGGTTCTCCGTTTGGATCAATGCGAAAATCAAATAAACTATAATGACGACAACCTAAAGCTTGATGACACTTTTTAGCCACTTCCTGAACCTTTTGGGTGATGGGGTCATGCGTATTTACAATCCAAGACTTGATATTATCTTTAGCCGCAAAACACAAGTTACCATTGTCTGTTTGTTGAAGTTTATCAGCATAGTTGCGGATGGGTTTGTGAGAGTTTACTAGATACTCTTCTAATGGTAAACCCACTAATTCTCCATCTTTAACAATAATACCACATCTGACTTCTCGACCAAGTTCGATGTATTCTTCTACAATCACTTCCTTTGCATATTCAAAGGCTATCTTTAAAGCAGTTTCGTATTCAGTAGCATCTTTAACTAAAGTTACTCCTAGAGAGTTATCGGAACTTGCAGGTTTAACGACTGCTGGAGGTTTAATGGTGGGAATGTCTCCAGAACGCAGAATTTCTCCACGAGGAACTTTTACCCCTGCTGCGGCGACAATGGCTTTTGCTCTGGCTTTGTGGGCTGTTATGGCCATAATATCTGGAGTATTACCTATGTAGGGAATTTTGAGCAAATCCAATAGGGAGCGGTAGTGAGTCATTCCCGGAATACAAAACATTTGTGGTAATACCAAATCAATGTTTCGCGCTGTTAGAAACTCTATAGCTTTAAATAGAGACATAGGTTTTGTGATAGCAATATCTTCTGAACTTAGAGAAGGGGGAAATCTCCACAAAAGATCAGGTGTAATGTATGCAATTTCAAAATCATAGAGTAATTGATCTGCTATTCCTGTTAAACAATCTTGAGCGTAAAGACGCGATAAATTACAGTAAAAATCATTTTGTGCTGATCCAACTAAATGAAGAATACGAAGTTTTGACATAATTTATTTTCCTCTCTAATCTTTAATTATGACATTCAGTTTGAATTTTGTTTAAAATTACTAATCACCACCTATTTCCACCAACTTACCAATATTAAAATCTATTTTTACCCAACTTTTTAATTTTAATAGATTTTGTAGTAATAATAAAGTAATTTGCCAATGATGAACCATTAAAAATGGTAAAGGATCATCTCCTTGAAAAATAGCATCTGTACCTGCAGTAATTTTATTTAACCACGATTTTAATTGAGCCAAAGAACGAATTCCTGTAAATCTCCAAAGTTCATGATATAACCAATAAGTTGGTTTACTGGTTGCTAAAGGTTCTATATGTGGTTGATTTTCACTAGCTTTTAAATAAGCATCTGCTAACCCTGGATGATTATAAAACATAGTAATTGCGGTGTGAGTGCGGGGGTTACACTCAATTGGGTAAACTTTACCATCTTTTGTTTGGATAAAATCAAAAGAAATTTGTCCAGTTAAGTTTAATGATTTGACGAAATGTTGAACCCATTGGAAAATTTCTGGGTTATCAATTTGTTCATAATTAATCTGAAAAGGAGAAGATTTAGAACAACAATGTAAACGAATTTCTCCATTTCTAACAGTGCTATGAGTACAATATTCTTGTCCTGTGACAAATTCTTGCATTACCCAATGTCTTTCTGCACTAATTGGTAAGTTTTTGATATAATTTCCCATTCCTTCAAAGGGTAATTTCGTCATATCTAATCGAGTCACAGAATCATATTTAATGCTTTTGAGTAAGTAGCGACTGTGATCTTTTGTAAAGTCAAAATTGAGGATTTGTTCTGGGGAAGTAATCAAAAATGCTTTTGGTGCTGTTAAACCTAAATTCCGCGCTTGATCACATAAACTAAATTTATCATCTAATATTTTGGTCATCTCAGCATCAAAATGAAATACCTCACAATGGGGAGATAAGATTGGTTTTACTAAGGAATCATAATAACTTGCTACTGGACTAGAAACGGGAATAACTATATCTATATTTTCACTTTTAACAATATTTAATAATCCTTGAAAATAGCCATTTGCATCTTTTTCTGGTGCGGGTACTGTAAAGAATTTTGTCACTGCGTTAGAAAATTGATGTCCTGATAACCAATATTTATGAGTTTCTACCATAAATACTTTATGTCCAGCCCGATGAAAAGAACGCGCAAGTTGTAAAGATTTGGTCATTTTTCCTCCAGTTAAGAGGATGTTTTTGGGATTTTCACAAATAATCTTTTTCTGAAAAGGAAGGGTGATGAAATTAATAATTAAGAAAATGAGGACAATAATCAAATTAATAGGTAAAATTAAGGAAAGTAAAAGCAAAGTTCCCAGAGTTTGAAATAGAGAAATAATCGAATTCATAATTTTGTGGTAAATAGAATTATGTAGGTTGGGTTGACGGCAGGAAACCCGACATTGCGTGACATTTGTAGAAAATTTGTTGGGTTGCGCTTTCCCTTAACCCAACCTACAATTTTGTGTTATTTACGTTTGATGATGGTTAAACCATCTCGTAATGGTAAAATGACCTGTTCAACTCTTGGATCTGCGGCTACAATTTGATTGAATTGCGCTATAGCTTCTCCGTTAGCTGTTCTCTTTGCTGGGACTAAATAAGGTTGTCCTTGGAGGAGGGTATTATCTACACAAATAAACCCATTCTCAGCCAAAAGTCCCGTATCTAAAAGCAGGTTGAAGTAATCAACATACTCTTTTTTATCAGCGTCTATGAAGACTAAATCAAAGGTTTCTCCTGCATTTGCTAATTCTTGTAATGTTTGTAAAGCGGGAGCAATTTTAACTTTGATTTTACGACCGTGGGGAGAAGTTTGAAAACAGTTTTTAGCAAACTCGGCCACATAATCATCCACTTCACAGGCAATAATATCACCATCTGCGGGTAAAGCTTCCGCCATTGCTAAAGCCGAATATCCGGTAAACATTCCTATTTCTAGAATGCGTTTAGCTTTAGTCATGGACACAAACATTTTTAAAGTTTGTCCTTCAATATGTCCAGAAAGCATTTCTTGTTCTAACTGACGGACTGTTTCTCCATCATCAAATCTCTGACTCCAATCTTCAGAAGCTGTTTTTTTTGCTAAAGCTGCTAAAGCTGGAGATTCATTGGTTGTATGTTTATCCAAATAAGGATCAATTCCAGATGCTAATTCATAGACTTTTTGTAGAGAAGCTGCAAGTTCACCAGAAACATTTTCCTGCTTGGCTATTTTCAAAGTTGTTTCTAGTTCTTCAACTAAAATACCCAAGGGAGTAACCGGTCTAGGAGTAATTGATTTCACTAAAGTTTCAGTCATTTTTATTATTTCCAACTCCTATTCCAAACCCAAATCACTAAGATACATTTCTATTCCTGCACCGTGATTAGGTAATGTGCTACATACGGCTTTATGTGCTGCGACCGCAGTTTCGAGTAATTCGGGGGGAACTTCTTGGATATAGTCACAAGCACCAATACCACCTCTAGGAACAGGGGCCCAAAGTCCACCGTCTCCACGCTTGCGACGCATATTTTTTTGACCTTCAATCATCAGGTCCATATCTTCGAGAATAGGATGATAAACAGTTAAACCAAGAGACTGACATAATGCAATAATGCGATCGCGGTCTTCTGATTTTAACCAATTCATTTCCACAGCTAAAGTTGCACCAAAAGCCATACCAGTAGTCACCGCGTGACCGTGCATCATTTTCACCGCAGGTTCAAATCGGGGACTCCAAGTATGTCCATAACCATGGGGACGATCTTGATAAGTCTCAAACATATTCGTTCCCTCATGCTTCATATAAGAGAACAATGCTCGATAAATAATATCGTCTGCAATTTCTGCTAAATCCTGATTTTCTCCCAAAGTTGCAAAGTGAGTTTCAATTAAACGAGATCCGTATTTTTCCAACAATTCAAACAAAACAGCATCATCGGTAATGGCCATTTTAATAATTTCCGCTATTCCATTACGGATATGACCAGTAGCCAAAGTGCGGAAGAAACTCCGGTCAACTAAAGTGAGTACAGGAGGATGATAAGCACCAATACTGTTCTTGAACTGCTTACCGTTGGTGCAGGTGCGAGGTGAAGGACCAGCATCAATAGCTGCAACTACAGTCGTCCCGACCATAACATAAGGAGTCCGTCGGTGTTGTAAAGCACAAGCTAACCCAGCGACATCACTAAGAACACCACCACCAATAATTAGAACAGGTTCGCTGCGGGAAACATCACAACCATCTTTCCCTAAATACCCTAGAATGCGATGGACTGTTTCTGGGGTTTTATCTACTTCCCAAGCCCGAAAAGCCATCATTTCTAAAGGAATTTCATGAGCATCAAAATATTTACGAACCTGCTCACCATACAACTCATTAACTGTTTGGTCAATTACTGCTACACAACGACCAAGACTGTTATAAATATTAGCTAAAATCTCATTTTCAGGTTTAAAAACCCCTTCTACAACCTTGACTTCTGAGGTGAGCGTGAAATTAGCAGTAACCTCAAAAGAACGCCCATCTTTTTTATGTGCTATTTCCCCTGAACCTCTGTACCAACTGGATGTTAGATACTTTTCCCCATGAGTGAGTTTAATAATATTTGGTTCTGTTTGATTAGCAAATTTTCCTGTATCTACTGCTAATTCATCTGTGATTTCTGAAGTTGGTAATATGCTTTGTAAACTCATTTCAAATGCCTTATCCTGATTATTGATATTTGCAAAAATGGAATTAAAAAAACTGCTTTTCTTGGAATAGCTCAACTTGAACAGTTCTTTCTTTTAACAAAATCGCCACGATGAACTGATACTTAAAACTTCACAAAATTATTTTGCTAACTAGTTGGCTGGATAGCAAGTAAATTTACTCTCAACTTTAATCAAGAAAGTAACAAAAAATTAAGTTTTCTAATCTTGGCTGGTGGTTTGGGAGTAAATAATGAAACTTTATGACTTTTGTTTAAATTAACACTTTATTGCCGCTGATAGTTTATGTAAACTTTATGTATTAGTTAAATTAATAAAAAATCTTTTTGCCTAAGATAATTTAAATAGATTTAGTGATTTAAATCCTTGTCAAAAAGAATATATTATGGTACTGGTAATCAGCGAAAAAAGATATTTTAGTGAAAACGAGCGAAAAAAAGTCAAGTAAGTTACTTTGGACCCAGTCCTGACAACTATCTACCCCTAGATTGCTTGTTCTGATAAAACTTCTTTCACAAACCCAATATCATCTTAAAATATTCTTAATTTCTACCAATTCTCGACCTTCAATTTACAAACCACCCCAAAACTATTATGGCTATAGGCTACCTCGCGCTTGTACTTCATGCACACCTACCCTTCGTTCGTCACCCAGGAAGTGACTATGTGCTAGAAGAAGAATGGCTTTATGAAGCGATTACTGAAACTTACATTCCTTTATTAAAAGTATTTGAAGGCTTAAAACGAGATGGCGTTGATTTTAAACTCACCATGAGTATGACACCTCCCTTGGTGTCTATGCTTCGTGACCCTCTTTTACAAGAACGCTATGATGCTCACTTATCACAATTAGAAGAGCTTATAGAACTAGAATCCGAGCGTAATATTCATAATGGTCATGTTCGTTATTTAGCGGAACATTATGCAACTGAGTTTAATGAAGCGCGGGAGTTATGGGAACGTTATCACGGTGATTTAGTTACAGCATTTAAACAGTTCCAAGATAGTAACAATTTAGAAATTATCACCTGTGGTGCGACTCACGGCTACTTACCATTAATGAAAATGTACCCCCAAGCTGTATGGGCGCAAATTCAGGTAGCCTGTGAACATTACGAAGAAACTTTTGGACAAGCCCCTAGAGGGATATGGTTGCCAGAATGCGCCTATTATGAAGGTGTGGAGCGAATGCTGGCGGATGCTGGTTTACGTTATTTCCTCACTGATGGACATGGTATTTTATACGCTCGTCCCCGTCCGCGCTTCGGTAGTTATGCCCCGATTTTTACGGAGACTGGTGTAGCAGCTTTCGGTCGAGATCATGAATCTTCCCAGCAAGTATGGTCTTCTGAGGTGGGTTATCCCGGTGCTGCAGAATACCGGGAATTTTATAAAGATTTGGGTTGGGAGGCTGAATATGAATACATTAAGCCCTATATTATGCCCAATGGTCAGCGGAAAAATACAGGCATTAAGTATCATAAAATTACTGGGCGGGGCTTAGGTCTTACGGATAAAGCTCTTTATGATCCTTACTGGGCAAAGGAAAAGGCGGCAGAACACGCTGCTAACTTCATGTATAATCGTGAGCAGCAAACTGGACATTTACATAATATCATGGGTCGACCACCAATTATTGTTTCTCCTTATGATGCGGAGTTGTTTGGTCATTGGTGGTATGAGGGTCCTTGGTTCATTGATTATCTGTTCCGTAAGTCATGGTATGACCAAAAAACCTATGAAATGACCCATTTAGCCGATTATTTACGGGCTAATCCTCATCAGCAAGTCTGTATTCCTGCTCAGTCGAGTTGGGGCTTTAAAGGTTTCCATGAATATTGGTTGAATGATACTAATGCTTGGGTTTACCCTCATTTACATAAAGCTGCGGAACGAATGATTGAAATTTCCCAAATTGAAGCTGAAGATGAGTTACAGTTAAAAGCACTCAACCAAGCTGCAAGAGAGTTGTTATTAGCACAATCTTCTGACTGGGCGTTTATTATGCGGACAGGAACAATGGTTCCCTATGCGGTGAGAAGAACGCGATCGCATTTAATGCGGTTTAATAAGTTATATGAGGATATAAAAGTTGGTAAGGTTGATAGTGGTTGGTTGGAAAAAGTCGAATCAATGGATAATATTTTCCCCAATATTAACTATCGTGTTTATCGTCCAGCATTTTAATGGAGTAATACCCACCCCCACTGTTTGAAAAAGTTGGGAATCTAGATATAGACAAGCAAAACCCCCATATTTGTCGCTGGGGGTTATTTTTATATACATCTTGTCAAATTGCTGGTAGATACTACCTGGGTAAATTACGGCTGTTGTAAGCATCTATAGCATAGGCTGGTGTACGCTTGGTATAGTCTAGATCCATACCAGTGATAGATTTAGCAAAAGCTGCAAATTTGTCAGAAGCCCAATTACGTTCGTGAATGGGCTTGCTTTGTTCACCCATGAAGTATGCTAAAGAACCAATAACGGAAACAGCTACCCAACCAACAACCAACAGAGAAATTAAAATAGCCATTTGAGAACCTCGTTTTTTAATTTTTGTAACCTTATGTAAATAAATATAACAGATTGTTAAGAGAAGTTGCAAATTATTTTCTGGTGTGTATACCCCTAAAATAGGTGAGGTATTCCTCACTGTGATGATTTCGTAATTAAACGCATAAGTACAAGAGAGTGTGAGATAATATTTCAGGTATATTGTGACTCTATTAACCCAAAGATAACTAATTGATAATATGCAAGTCAAAATACTTTTAATTATATCTTTACGGATTTTTTAGTGAGAAATATCAGGTGAAAAATCATTATCAGAAAGACCAATATCATCTTTTTATAGCCCTAATGGTGGGAAATTCCCGCCTCCATTGGGGATTATTCATAGATAAGACCTTATCCGCAAGTGGGGACACATTTCATTTGTCTGAATCTATTATCCAGCAACTAGCCGAATCTCCAACCTTAGATAATTGGTTAACAGTTATTTCTCTACCTAGGAATGTTCCTATCATTCCAGATTTCCCCATTCCGCTGATTTTTGCTTCTGTAGTTCCTAGTCAAACTACACTTTGGCAAATTTACCCCTATCTGCGGTTAATTACGCTAGAAGATGTACCATTAAAGGGAATGTATCCAACACTAGGAATTGATAGGGCTTTAGCGGTATGGGGTGCGGGAATAAGTTGGGGATTTCCCACATTAGTAATTGATACTGGTACTGCGTTAACTTTCACAGGTGTAGACGATAATAAATGCTTAATTGGTGGGGCAATTTTGCCGGGTTTGGGGTTACAATTGAGTAGTTTAGGGCAAAAAACTGGACAATTACCATTATTAGAAACTAGTTTAATGACCACTTTACCTCCACGATTTGCGACGAATACATTAGAGGCAATTCAAAGTGGAGTAATTTACACTTTATTAAGTGGGATAAAGGATTTTATTGAAGCTTGGTGGGGGTTATTTCCTAATAGTCAGATTGTAATGACTGGAGGTGATAGTAAGGTTTTAAATAACTATATTTATCAACAATTTCCAAATATAGCAACCCGATTAATTGTAGATAATAATTTGATATTTCAGGGAATTGGAAATATTTGGAAATATAATGATTAGTTGACGCTAGGAGATAAAACTATTGTTCTATTTCCTATGCTATCATGAAAATGGTTTATTTTCTTAAAGTATAAGGCAATAAAAGACGATTTTTCATGGTAAAACTGGTATTTTATATGCTGGGTTACTCGGAAGATATTACTTTACAGGTTGCAGTTTTGTCACCTTGAGTTCAAAGGTTCCTACCCCAGTTTCCCCGAAAGAACGAACACGGATAATGTAAGTTCCTGCGTCTGTAATGCGGGTAAATAACACAGAATTACTTGTACCGTCAGGACCATCATCATTTTCTAAAACCGTCGCACCATTGGGAGCTAATAGTGTTATGATAGTATCAAAGTTTTCCGATGATAAATCAACAGCTAAATTATCACCTTTGTTTAATTTTACCGAATAATCACGAGCAAATCCTCCCTGACCTGTGGGAATATCTTTGTTTGATAAAGTATCAGAAATTTTCGTAAAATCAGTTAAAGGAATAGGACTATATAATTTATTTTGTGCGGAAACTGTTCTACTCCCAATCCCTATGATTATTAATGTGATAGGAATAATTAAAAGTTGTCTAAAACTTGTTAAAAAGCTCTTTTTCATAAATTAAAATACTATTCTCCTAAACACAGGTTAACTAGTCTAATATAACTTCATTTGTCTTTTTTGGTTGTGGCCACAGCAGCTACACCTAAAACTTTAATTTGATGTTTTTCAAGGGTTTGTACGGCCGCTTTCACTGTAGCACCAGTAGTATAAATATCATCCACTAATAATACTGGTATATTTGGAGGACGACGCAAATCTTTACCAAGGACAAAAGCACCTGCTAAGTTTTGTTGTCTTTGCGTTGGGGATAAATTAAATTGTGCTTCAGTTTCCTTAATGCGTTCTAAACCATTGATTTTCAATTTGTATCCTGTTACATTGCAAAAACCCTCAGCTATTAATGCAGCTTGATTAAAACCTCGTTGTTTTTGTTTTTTGGGGTGCATAGGAATAGGAACAACTAAAAGCTGTTTTTGGGGTTGTGGTGAATTTAATAACCATGATTCCCCTAACCATTGTCCCAAAATATAACCAATTTGTGGCTGATTTTCATATTTTAACGCAGCGATCGCTCTTTTGACAACACCACCATAATTTCCCCAAGCAAATATTGGTAATGGTTGTTTCCATAAATAAGCGGGATTTTCTTGGTGACAACTTTGAATTTGTTTGATACAATATGGACAAAGTTCCCTAGATGTAGGACGTTGACACAGGGGACAATCAGATTTGAGAAAAAGATTTAGTAGATTTTGGAATATCTTCATCATAGATATTTGACATAGCTTAGATCACATCTACTAGTTTCTAGTAGTGTTGTTGGTAGATAACCATTTCTTTCATAAAGTTTAACAGCTTCTGTTAAAATACTAGCAGTTTCAATGCAAATTTGCTGAAACCCACGAGCAGATATCACCGTTTCCAATTGTTGTAATAAAAACTTTCCTAATCCTAAACCGCGCACTTTTGGTAAAAGGTACATTTTTCTAATTTCTACCGCTTTTTCGCCGCGATTTATGGGATAATAGGCAGCAGTCCCGACAATTTGATATTCTTGTTCAACTACCCAAAATTCCCCACCTGTTTTTAAATAATATTCTTGAATATTTAATACATCTTTATCTGCTGCTTCCGGTTGCCAAGGTAAACCGTATTCTGATAATACAGAACTAATGACTTGTGAGGCTAAAGTACGGTCTTTTTCTTGCCAATTGCGAATGATAAAATCTTGGTATTGATACATAAATTTAGTCCATTAAATTAGAATAATATTTAGGAAATTTCTATGGTGTTTTGGATGATTAATCTAAAACCTATTTCATCCTTAAATTTATCCATTCTTTCCATTTGAGAAGACTGGAAATTAGGTTTTTTGTTATTAGCTATATATGCCTTTTTAGATTTATAAATTGCTAAGTCATGATTTGCTATAAAAACACTAATTGTATTTTTTAATTGCTCCTCTCCCTTTCCAACCCATTTACTATTTTCAGACTTTCTCGTTTTTAATTCCACAAAAATAATATGATTATTGTAAGTAAGCATACCATCACAACGATTTTCCCTTTCACCATTTGATCTGAAAATTTCAATACAATTATCAATAGCGGTAAATATCACCTCTATTTCTTGATTATTTTCAACAATAGCAATCCATTTTCTAGAATCATTAATGTTAATATAAGCAGGATTTTCTGAAGGTGGAGGATCATCACAAAGTCCAAATTTAGGCTGATTTGTTTGACTTTGACAATTAGTATCAAAAAAATTTATACTCATATTTGTTCCTCAATTTCCAGTAAATCATCAAAAAGGTTATTAGTATCTGCTAAGAAAGTATTGAGATAATTTTCATCAGTAGGTAATCCTTCATAAGTAGAAAGTTTGATAATTTCCCCTGTCTCTGTTAATTCATATACAATTGAATCTTTATCAGATACACAAGATACTTGAGGAACAATATTTTCTAGTTGTTCTTTTAGTAAATTGCTGTTTGGTAAATCTATAATTTTCTGTAAAACCTGATATCCCTTGATTGCTAATGTCAGATAATTAATAATATAAGGACTGTGGGTAGTAAGAATTAGTGTATTACCTTCTGTAAGGTTAGCAAATTCTAATAATTTATATAAAACGTCTTTTTGCGATTTTGGAAACAGATTTTGTTCTATTTCTTCAACAATATTTAAAAAACATTCATTTTTATACTTAGAAGATAATACTTCCAAAGCAGCTTTTTTAAATTCCTCAGAAAGATTATCATTGGATAGGATTTTTTCAATTTCTGTTTTTAATCTTTGTTGTTCTTCTCCACTAAGTTCATTTTGGGAAGAATCTTGGTTTTGACCAATAGATAACGCAATATTTCTAGAAACTAAAAACAAAGGAATAAAAGACTGAAACCCACTTGAAGATTCGGAAATATTTAATTTATAATCCTGTCCTAGAATATTTAAAGTATTATCTTTTTGATCAAATTCCAACTTTACATCACCCACTGGTAAAGTCAAACTTTCTGATAATTCCTGCTGTGAACGCTCTAATTCCTCAAAAAAAGTAGATAATGATTGAGGTAATCTTTTTAATTTTTCTGCGCCTTTAACTACACTAAAAAAATTTCTCTCTGCTGGTACATACATAATTTTTGGCAGAATATACTTTTGACTATTATTATTACGTAAACCATATAATTTTCCATTGACATAATTAAAAATATAGGCATTACCACGATATTCTATTTCTGTTTCTGGTAAAAAATAATTTTTTAAGTTTTGATATTTAAAGCACGTATTAAAAAATCTTTTATTGCTTGTAACATCATTTATTTCTAAATTTTCACGAGATAACTGTTTTTCCAACCAGCTAAATGTTGAAATTAACTTAGCAATACTACTTTTTCCCGTTCCTTGATTACCGATAAAAACAGTAATTTTACGAATATCTATAAATCCATTATTTTCTGCAAAACCCGACTTAATTGGTCCGAAATTTTTAACTTTTATTTGACTCATATATTATCTTTATTTACTGTATTTACTTCGTTTTCCTTTTCTAGCACAAACATTATAATTCAAAATCTGATTAACAATAATTTATTTTTCATAATAAAAACGCCCCCCTTGTGGAGAGCGTTTTCTATTTAACTAGACTCTAGTTATTAACCGTTGATAGCAGGAGCGCTTAAAGCAACAGGAGCAACATCAGCAGCAGCCAAATCTAGAGGGAAGTTGTGAGCGTTGCGCTCGTGC
>B570J13885_100048_pt1 | contig 19383 bp, 12 predicted proteins | sample LakMenEpi21Jul08_FD_13885 | JGI IMG/M metagenome (IMG submission 13885)
GTCAATGGTTTGAGTCCAATCCTTGCTGGTAAAGTTGACCCGGATTTAGTCAGTAAACTTCCAGAAATTTATGAAGATGCGTCTTTAATTCCTTACTATGGAATTAATCAAATAGCTTTGGCGACTCATCTGGGCTGGGTAGTAAGTTATCCGACCGGGAAAATACTAAATTATAAAATAGATGCTACTCGTGCGGATGTGGCAGTAATGGTTTATCAAGCTTTAGTATATTTGGGAAAAGCGGAAAAAATCCCTTCTGATTATCTTGTGATTCCACCAACCTTAAATAAACAGAAACCTGCACCTACAAATAATACCGTCAAGGTCAACCATCATCGAGAGTTTCGGGGGGCTTGGGTTGCGTCGGTGTGGAATAGTGATTGGCCTTCTAAACCGGGACTGCCTGTAGAACAACAGAAAGCGGAATTGGTGGCGATTATTAAACAATTACAATCGTTGAATTTCAATGCTTTAGTTTTGCAGGTAAGACCAGAAGGTGATGCTTTATATGCTTCTGAGTTAGAACCTTGGAGTGCTTGGATAACGGGAACTCAGGGAAAAGCTCCAACACCATTTTATGACCCTTTGGAGTTGGCGATTTCTGAATGTCATAAACGCAATATTGAATTACACGCTTGGTTTAATCCCTACCGTGCTAGAGCAAATAGTCAAGTTTCTCCAGTTCGTCCTCACATTGCAGTTACTAACCCGGAGGTGGTTTATCAATGGGGTAGTCAACAATGGATGGACCCCGGTGCAAAAATAGTTCAAGATAGAGCATACAATGTCATTATTGATGTTGTTAGTCGTTATGATTTAGATGCTATTCATTTAGATGACTATTTTTACCCCTATCCCATATCTGGTAAGCCTTTTCCCGATAATAAAACCTACGCAGCTTATCAACGCAGTGGGGGTAAACTAAATCTAGAAGATTGGCGACGAGAAAACGTCAATCAAATGGTATTGCGACTTTCTCAGGGAATTAAAGCGGCCAAGCCTCATGTTAAATTTGGAATTAGTCCCTTTGGGATTTATCGGTCTGGAGAACCTGCGGGAATTGTGGGGTTAGATGCCTATAGTGTCCTCTATGCAGATTCTAAGAAATGGTTACAACAAGGTTGGATAGATTATATTGCTCCCCAACTTTACTGGCGCACTGACCAAACCAAACAAAGTTATCAAGCTTTGCTAAAATGGTGGACGGAAATTAATATTAAACAGCGTCATGTCTATGCTGGTAATAATCTGGGACAATTAGATGGTAAGGAGTGGAAAAATAGCGAAATTGCCAAGCAAATTCAGATTTCTCGGAATTTAGCGGCTAATCTGTCCTTGGGTAATATCTTTTTCAGTATGACGGGCATTAAAGAAAATCGCCAGGGTATTGCTGACCAATTTAAAACCTATTATCCCAGTCCTGCTCTAATTCCTAGTATGTCATGGCAAACTTCAATAACGCTACGGCCGCCGAAAAATCTCAAGTTTGTTGATGGGAAATTAAACTGGGAACCCGGAGATAATCAAGCTGTGCGTTCTTGGACTCTATATTTACAAAATGGCAATAATTGGATAATTCAACGGATTTTATCTGCTGGTACTACCTTTGCGACAGTCTCACCGGGAAATTATGCAATATGTGCTGTGGACAGGTTGGGATATGAAAGTGAAGGCGTGATGATTACCGTAACTTGATCATNTTTTGTTTCCTATCCCTTCTGTTCTGGAAGGGATACTTGTACAATACATTTCATTTAAATGAGTTAAATATGGGCGGGNANGATGCCCACCCCACAAGAGTTTAAATGAGTTAAATATGGGCGGGTAAGATGCCCAACCCACAAGAGTTTAAATTAATTATATATGGGCGGGTAAGATGCCCACCCCATAAGAGTTTTACTATTCATATTTGTACTTTGTTTGGTGGTAATTTGCTGTAATTACACATTCAAAACAGGTGCTAGGGCTAAGGTTTGCGTCACATCTACAAGCAAAAAGCGATCGCAAATACTAAACAATTCTACCTCATTCTGGGCTCGTCGCATCAACCGCAGAAAATCACCTTCAGTATCAATACTCAAAGCAATGTAGTTAAGAAACATTTTCAGGTAGCCTACCCGTGCTCGTTCTGGCATAGTTGAGGCTGTGGGAGTTTTCCATAAACAATCAATATAATTACGTACTTCTACTAAGGGAACTGGTGTGATCTCTTTTCCTTCTAAAGCCTGACGAATTTGATGAAAAAGCCAGGGATTCCCAATCGCCCAACGCCCTACCATTACACCTGCTGCCCCTGTTTGTGAAAGCACTTCTAGGGCTGTTTTAGCCGAGTTGATATTACCATTAGCCATAACCGGACAATGAACCCGTCTCACTGCTTCCGCAATCAAATCATACTTCACTGCCCCATGATACATATCTTTAACTGTGCGACCGTGCAAACTCAACAAATCAATGTTATGATGGTTGATGATATCTAAAATTTGATAAAAGTTATCTGTATTTTCAAAACCTAGACGCATTTTCACGGTTAAAGGTCTATCATTTACGGCGGCACGCAGTTCTCCTAAAATCCGATCTACCTTTTCCGGTTCTCGCAGTAATCCACCTCCGACGTTTTTGCGATAGATTCTCGGGGCGCTGGACAGCCCATGTTTAAGTCTACTCCGGCGATATTATATTTACAGAGTTCTTTGGCTGTTCTGACTAGGTCGGGGATGCTTTCGCCAATCATTTGGGCAAAAACGGGGCGACCAGTATCGTTTTCGGTGATTGCTGCTAAAATGCCACGGTTGAGCCGTGAGGTATCATTAACGCGAAAATACTCGGTAAAGAAGTAATCAGGGCTGCCATATTGAGAAATAACCTTCATAAACCAGAGGTTAGTTACATCCTGCATGGGTGCAAGGGCGGTGAATGGTAAGTCTTTCTCAAGAGATTGGGGGAGTGCTACCTGGGACATAGAGGGTTAAATAAAGCATCACTGGATTAAAAAATAGTGAGTGGGTTTCTTTAACATAACCCATAAAAAAAATTAGAATAGAATGGTTTTCTGAATTTGGTTAAACAGTTGATTTTTGATTCTTCAGTGATAAACAAGCCTACATTCATCCTCATTGATGGACACTCACTAGCTTTTCGTTCCTACTTTGCTTTTGCTAAGGGTAGAGATGGGGGACTTCGCACAAAATCTGGTATTCCTACCAGTGTTTGCTTTGGTTTTATGAAATGTTTGTTAGAAGTAATGGCCACCCAACAACCCCAAGCCTTAGCGGTGGCTTTTGATTTGGCTTTACCTACTTTCCGTCATGAAGCTGATGATACTTACAAAGCTGGACGCGCAGAAACACCAGAAGACTTTATTCCCGATTTAGAAAACCTTTATGAGTTATTGCAATGTTTGAATTTACCAATTATTACTGCTCCTGGTTATGAAGCAGATGATGTATTAGGAACATTAGCAGAAAAAGCCGCAGCTTCTGGATATCAAGTTAAGATTCTTTCTGGTGATAGGGATTTGTTTCAATTAATTGATGCTGATAAGGAAATTACAATTTTAAATTTTACTCCAGAGGCTTTAAAACGTTCTACAAATAGTATTGCTGAATTTAGAGCGGAAGAAGTTAAGGAAAAATTAGGAATATTACCGACGCAAGTTGTTGATTTTAAAGCTTTATGTGGTGATAAATCAGATAATATTCCCGGTGTCCGGGGAATTGGTGAAAAAACAGCCGTACAATTATTAAATACCTATAATTCTCTTGACCAGATTTATGGTGCTTTAGATGAAATTAAAGGTGCAGTTCAGAAAAAACTAATTACTGGTAAAGAAGACGCGGAAAAATCTCGTTATTTAGCTAAAATAGTTTGTGATGTTCCTTTGGAAATTGATTTAGAAGATTGTCAATTAACAGGTTTTGATCATCATCGACTGATTCCCATTTTAGAGAAATTAGAATTTAAAAGGTTTTTAAATACAATTAATGAGATACAAGAAAAATTTGGTGGAGAGGTTGCAAAAAATCAGGTAGCAGAAATAATTACAGAAACCAATGATGATTTGTGGTTTTTTAGTGCGGAAGATACAGCACAAGTAATGAAGAAAACGGAATTACCAATTCAACCACGCATTATTAATACGGAAGCTAAATTAATAGATTTAGTGGAACTTTTACAGACGCTAAAAAATCCAGAAAACCCGGTTGCTTGGGATACAGAAACTACGGCTTTAGAACCACGAGATGCAGATTTAGTAGGAATTGGTTGCTGTTGGGGAATGCAATCAAATGAACTTGCTTATATTCCCATTGGTCATAAAAACGGTAATAATTTAAATCGAGATTTAGTATTAGCAAAACTGCGGCCAATTTTAGAAAGTGCTGATTATCCTAAGGCTTTACAAAATGCTAAATTTGATCGTTTAATTCTGCGGTGTCAAGGAATTAATTTAGCTGGGGTGGTCTTTGATACTATGTTAGCTAGTTATTTAATTAATCCAGATAGTAGTCATAATTTAACTGATTTATCTTTACGATATTTGGGATTAAGTGCAAAAAGTTATGGAGATTTAGTTCCTAAAGGTAAAAACATTGCAGATATTAGTATTTCTGCGGTTGCTGATTATTGCGGAATGGATGTTTATTCTACTTTTAGATTAGTAGGAAAATTACAGGAGAAGTTAGCAGAAACACCAACTTTATATAAACTTTTAAATGAGGTAGAACAACCGTTAGAAGAAGTTTTAGCGGAAGTTGAATATACGGAGTTCGCATTAATTCAGATTATTTGCAAGAACTTTCACAGCAGTTAGAAACAGAATTAGCCAAGTTAGAAATAACAGCTATTGAAATTGCTGGAGAAAAATTTAATTTAGGTTCTCCTAAACAATTGAGTCATATTTTGTTTGAAAAGTTAGGTTTAAGTACCAAATATTCTCGCAAGATTCAAACTGGTTATTCTACAGACGCAGGAACTTTAGAAAAACTCCAAGAAGTTGATCATACTGGATTTGTAAAAGCAATTATTGAAAATCGAACTTTAGCCAAATTAAAGTCTACCTATGTAGATGCTTTACCAGCTTTAGTACATCCCAAAAGCCAAAGATTACATACTGATTTTAACCAAACTGCAACTTCTACAGGGAGGTTATCTTCTTCTCATCCCAACTTACAAAATATCCCGATTCGGACTGCTTTTAGTAGACAAATTAGAAAAGCGTTTTTACCGGAATCAGGTTGGTTAATGGTAGCTGCTGATTATTCTCAAATTGAGTTGAGGATTTTAGCGCATTTGAGTCAAGAACCTGTATTAATTCAAGCATATCATGAAAATGAAGATATTCATAGGTTGACTGCAAAATTAGTTTTTGAGAAAGAAGATATTTCTGCTGATGAAAGACGGTTTGCAAAGACGATTAATTTTGGGGTAATTTATGGTATGGGATCACAAAAATTTGCTAGGGAAACGGGAATAAATCTAGTAGATGCGAAATTATTTATTGAGAGATTTAATCAAAGATATGCTCATGTTTTTGCATATTTGGAGCGAGTAAAAAAGGAAGCAATTGCTTATGGTTATGTAGAAACAATTTTGGGTAGACGACGTTATTTTGAATTTACTAATAATAGTTTGCTTCAGTTAAAAGGGAGTAAATTGGAAGATATTAATTTGCAGAAATTAAAAAATTTAGGTCAATATGATGCTGGGTTACTTCGTTCTGCTGCTAATGCACCAATTCAAGGTTCTAGTGCGGATATTATCAAAATAGCAATGGTACAATTGCATCAAGTGTTAAAGAAATATCAAGCGCGGTTGTTGTTACAAGTTCATGATGAATTAGTTTTTGAAGTTCCTCCCCAAGAATGGGAAGAATTGCAACTACAAATTAAGTCGGTAATGGAAAATGCTGTTTCTTTATCTGTTCCTTTAGTTGTTGATATTCATGCAGGAGATAATTGGATGGAAACTAAGTAAACTATAGCATTTCCTAATTAGACCCTCAAATAAGGCCTTTAGTTGAATTAATCAAAAACCAGAAAAATATTCAATGGTGACAATTAATTAAAAATTTAGGCTTTTATGGTATAATACCATTACTGAAAGTGCTTTTTTAACAACAGCAATGTTTATTTTAAAAATGACAAGTAACAATCTATTAACACTATTTATTTGTTACCAATAATTTTCTATAATAGTTAAAAAGACTTTTATAAAAGGTGCAAGTAAAAAAATGTCTAAAACCGTTGCTGACGTAATGAGTCATAATCCTATCCTCGTTAGTCCTCAAACTCTCTTAAAAGAAGCTATCCAAATTCTCGCAGAAAAACGAATTAGCGGATTACCTGTAATTGATGACGCAGGTAAATTAGTAGGGATTATATCAGAAACAGACTTGATGTGGCAAGAAACTGGTGTAACTCCACCCGCTTATATTATGATTTTGGATAGTGTGATTTATTTACAAAATCCCGGTACTTATGAACGAGATTTACATAAGGCTTTAGGACAAACGGTAGGGGAAGTTATGAGTAAAAATCCCGTAACTATTTCTCCTGATAAACCATTAAGAGAAGCAGCAAAATTAATACAAGACCACAAAGTTCAACGTCTTCCAGTCCTTGACAATGTAGGGAAGGTTATTGGTATTCTAACTCGTGGTGACATTATTCGTGCGATGGCTGCTGAGTAGATGTCGGGAAATAAGAGAAAAACATTCTTTTACAACTGACCACTAACCGCTGACAACTGACCACTGACAAGGGACTATTAAATGAGTGTATCTGCTGATAGTATAAAAGAATTACTGCATTCTGACAATTTAGGCGATCGCTTGCGGGCAGTTAATCAAATTCGGGAACTAGAACCGCAAATTGGTCTAGAATTGGTACAGATTGCCATTGGTGATAGTAGTGCGCGAGTGCGTTATTCTGCGGTAAGTCAAATGGATACCCTGGGAACACAAGATTTACCACTATCCTTGACTATCTTACGGGGTTTACTTCATGATCCAGAACCAGATGTTCAAGCAGCCGCAGCAGACTGTCTAGGGGCGCTAAAATTACATGATGCTTTTGAGGATTTACAAAAACTTTACCAGGAAACACCAGAATGGTTAGTCCAGTTTAGCATCATTGCTACATTAGGAGAATTAGGAGATCCACGAGCCTGGGAATTACTTACGCAAGCCCTCGCTTCCGATAATGGCTTAATTCAAACTGCGGCCATTAGTTCTTTCGGTGAGTTGGGAGATCCAAAAGCAGTTCCCCTCCTCGTTCCATACTGCACTAATCCAGATTGGCAAGTGCGTTATAGAGTTGTACAAGCTTTGATTCGCTTAGGTAGTGATGAAGCTAAATCTATTCTAGCAACTTTGGTAAATGACGAAGTAGAGGCTATATCCAAAGAAGCAAAAGCTGGTTTACAGTTAGTTTAGCCTAGTGGTTGCGTTTACTACAGCGTTTTCCGCACTGATGAGCTACAAAATTGAATCATGAAACTCTTGTGGTGCGGGCATCTTGCCCGCTAGATACGTAACTCATAACGCCGGAAAATGCTGTATATAAAGCACAACTGCTCACCTGATTTTCCTCAATAGCTTGATTTTTGATTGATATAAAAACTTTGATTATGAACCCCCATATACCTGCGGCCAAGTCGTCAGTAAAAATACTATAACCGCGCTGATAGCTAGGACACCTTGAATTAAATTTCCCACCACTGTTCCCACCGTAATTCCGATACCAGCTTTTACCGCAGGCCATAATCGTCTTTGGTAAAGGAACTCACCAACAATTGCACCTAATAATGGTCCAAATAGAATTCCTAATAATGGTCCACCAAAAGGTAAAGCAGGTAATAATCCAAAGAATCCCATTAATAAACCTACAAAAGCACCAATTTGTCCCCATTTACTAGCGCCAGCTTGTTTTGCTCCTATGTAACCAGCGAGAAAATCAACTCCCGTACTCAGAAGTAAAACAATGATTGTCACAATCAGGGGAATTTTAATAGCAGCAAAGGAATGACTGACCATTCCCCAGATGATAATAGATATTAAAATCAAACTGCTTCCAGGTATGGCCGGAACTACAGCGCCAATAATTCCCACAAACATTACAGCCAATAATAGCCAATAAATAATCTGCATAAGTCATAACTTTTATCATCTTGTTTATCTCGTTACCAGTCTCCGACTGGTAATGTTTGTGACGCGACTCTAGTAAAGGTAGATAGAGCATCAATACTAGTATTCTTAGCGAGAGTCTAGGAATAGGAATTAACAAGGGTAACAGCTAATTTATCCGCAATTCCCGCAATCCAGTTTTCATCTTGTTTAGTATAACTGCGCGGAGCATTTGCTGCTAAAATTAAAACCCCTTCTTTACCGATTGGTTGACAAATTACACCTTGTGTGTTTTCTGGTAAATAATCAAATTCGATTTTACCAGGATAGACATATAAAGCCACTAAATAAATTGGCTTTTGTGTTTCTAAGACCTTTTTTAAAATTATTCCTGGTACTACTTCCGATTTAGCAGCCAGAATACCTCGACGCAATAAAACTTTACCTTGATAATAAACTATGAGCGATCGCGTTACTGTATTAGTTAATAATAACCGCGAGGCCCAGGCCAATTCTATTTTCGCGGCTTCTGGTAAATCTGCTGCTAGAAAGAATCCCTCTTCCCCAATCAATTCTACCGTCTCAGGTGTGCGCGGCTGTACCTGTTGCCAAATTAAACCAGTTAAAATTAACACCGCACTCAGAATTACCCCCAGCACATCTCCTCGTGCTTGGGAATTTGTCAGTTCCGGTGTTAACAACCGATTCATTAACAAAAGCACAGCACCTAAACCCCCAACAACCAAGGGTAAACGCCGTAAAACTCGATTAGGATCTGATTTGGTCATTAGGAATAGGAGTCAGGAGGACGAAGAAGAAGAAGAAGAAGAAGAAATATAATATTCCCCAATTACCAATCACCAATTACCGATACTTTAATCTTCCCCCGGTTCTAGAATGCGTTGGAAAAGATAACCAGTACCTCTTGCGGTGAGAATTAGTTCAGGATTGCTAGGATCATCTTCTAACTTTGCCCGTAAACGAGAGATATGTACATCCACAACACGAGTATCTACATGGCGTTCAGGAGTATATCCCCATACTTCTTGTAAAATTTCTGACCGAGAAAAAGCTTCACCAGAACGACTAACTAACAATTCCAATAAACTGAACTCCATACCAGTTAAGCGAATCCGCTCATCACCTTTATAAACTTGACGCTTATTTGTATCAATTTTGATGGTGCTAACATGAATTACTCCAGAACTGGGAATACCATTTGCACCTATTTTGTCTACCCGTCGCAGCACTGAACGAATCCGCGCTTCTAGTTCCTTGGGGGAGAATGGTTTAACGACATAATCATCAGCACCTAATTCTAACCCAGTAATGCGATCTGCCACATCTCCCAAGGCTGTGAGCATAATAATAGGTACATCCGATTCCTTGCGTAATTCTTGACAAACGCCATAACCATCAAGTTTTGGCATCATTACATCTAAAACTACTAGGTCTGGTTCAGCTTTGCGAAATATTTCTAAGGCTTCTTCCCCATCTCCTGCTGTCACTACATCGTAGCCAATCATGGAAAGGCGTGTTTCCAAAATCCGACGAATACTCGCTTCGTCGTCTACTACCAGGATTTTTTCTTTATGACTTTCCAAGTTTTGTCATGCTCCTTAACTAAAATTTTCCATGATTAATTTAAATATCATTATATTAAGATATCATTAGCTGAATTGATTTGGAAAAAGCTCTAACTATTACTATTATTAAATTTCCGTTTTTTCCAATAATTAACAAAAAATTAAGATTATTAAATAAAATTTCAGTATGGGTAAGGCAAAAACCATTTATATTTGTAGTAATTGTGCCGCAGAATTTTCCCAATGGTTCGGAAAATGTTCAAATTGCGACACTTACGACTCTTTAGTTGAGCAGAATATTACTGCTTTTATCGGGGATATACCTAGTCGGGGTGGGGTGGGAAATTGGCACGCTACTCAGGGTCATGGTAAATCTAATACTAAACCAGCTAAAGCTAGATCATCTCTGACTTTTGACCAAATTAGCGATCGCCAAATTGCCCGTTGGGAGTCCGGTTATGGTGAATTAGATCGAGTTTTAGGAGGTGGGGTTGTTCCTGGCTCAATGGTACTAATTGGCGGTGATCCTGGTATTGGTAAATCTACGTTATTATTGCAGGTATCTAATCAACTGGCGCAAAAATATCGGATTCTCTATGTAACTGGAGAGGAGTCAGGACAACAGGTAAAATTGCGTGCTTCTCGTTTGGGAATGTCACAACCACCTACAGTAGTTACAGAAGATGATAATAACAAAGATCCTGAAAAACCCGTAGATCCTGACAGTATAGGCGCGAATTTATACATTTTACCAGAAACGGATCTGGAGGAAATTCTCCGGGAAATAGACTCCCTCAAACCAAATGTAGTGGTAATAGATAGTATCCAAACAGTGTTTTTTCCAGCTTTGACATCAGCGCCGGGTTCAGTCGCTCAAGTCAGAGAATGTACCGCAGGTTTGATGAAAGTGGCAAAACATGAAGATATTACAATGTTAATTGTGGGTCATGTCACCAAAGAAGGAGCGATCGCAGGTCCCAAAGTATTAGAACATTTAGTTGATACTGTATTATATTTTGAAGGCGATCGCTTTGCGTCCCACAGATTATTAAGAACTGTAAAAAACCGTTTCGGAGCGACACACGAAATTGGTATATTTGAAATGGTTTCCCAAGGATTAAAGGAAGTTGATAATCCTTCCGAGTTATTTTTAGGCAACCGTGATGATCCTGCTCCTGGTACGGCCATTGTTGTAGCTTGTGAGGGAACTCGTCCCATTGTTGTGGAATTACAAGCTTTAGTCAGTCCTACCAGTTATCCATCTCCTCGTCGAGCCGGTACAGGCATAGATTATAATCGATTGGTACAGATTCTTGCTGTATTAGAAAAACGGGTAGGGATACCCATGTCCAAGTTAGATTCCTACGTTGCTTCTGCGGGGGGATTAAATGTAGAAGAACCAGCGGTAGACTTAGGAATTGCAGTGGCCATAGTTGCCAGTTTTCGAGATCGGATTGTTGATCCTGGTACAGTCTTAATTGGGGAAGTAGGATTAGGGGGACAAGTGCGATCGGTTTCCCAAATGGAACTAAGATTAAAAGAAGCAGCGAAATTAGGATTTAAAAGAGCCATAGTTCCTAAAGGCACAAAATTTCCTGACATGGGTATAGACATATTACCAGTAGGTAAAGTCATAGATGCAATTATTGCCGCTGTACCTCATCAAGAACTGACAGAAGAGGATTTAGAACCGGATGAGGATGAGTAGCTAAACCGCATAAACATTAGATTAACATAAAAAAATTGTGCAGTAGCCCTACCTTTATGCACTCGTTGTCCTTTGCATTGCGGTTTTTCCTATACATCTAAATAAAAATCCGTATACCACAGGACTAGTTAATGATATACTACACTAACTAACACTAGAGAAAGTAAATTTAGAGTTAGTTGTTAATTTTACCGCTTGTTGTGCCGACAGTGGATTTGATAGAGCTTCGAGTTTTGAGAATGAAATTTTGACTTCTCAGAATGAGGTTGCGGGTTCTCAGCATGGAGTTTTGAGTTCTGAGGACGGGGTTACAAGTCCTGACTAGAGGATTTTGAGTTCTAAGGACGGAGTTGTGTGTTCTGAGCATAAAGTAAAGTTCTAAATTTTAAGCTTGATAATTCCTATTTCCAAGGCAATTTGATCATATCAATCTTTTGTTCCCTATACTGGTAAAGGGGAAAATTTTGAGATTTTAAATTTTCATGTCCTTCTACTCCAATATAGAATAGTAAACAGACTTGATATACATTACTGATTAAGCGTAATTCCCAATGACCACTAAACGATATTACCACATTATTACCTTTGGTTGCCAAATGAATAAGGCCGATTCTGAACGAATGGCTGGTATTTTAGAAGACATGGGACTTAGTTGGTCAGATGACCCAAATCAAGCTGATGTCATCCTTTACAATACTTGCACTATTCGGGATAATGCGGAACAAAAGGTATATTCTTATTTAGGTAGGCAAGCTAAACGTAAGCATGAACAACCTGATTTAACTTTGATTGTTGCTGGTTGTGTTGCTCAACAAGAAGGAGAAGCCCTAATGCGACGAGTACCCGAATTAGATTTAGTTATGGGACCGCAACACGCCAACCGGCTTAAAGACTTGCTAGAATCGGTTTTTGCAGGTAATCAAATTGTCGCTACCGAAGAAGTTCACATTTTTGAGGATATCACCCAACCCCGTCGGGATAGTCAGGTGACAGCTTGGGTAAATATCATTTATGGTTGTAACGAACGTTGTACTTATTGCGTAGTTCCCAATGTGCGCGGTGTAGAACAATCCCGGAAACCGGAGGCAATTAGGTACGAAATCGAACATTTAGCCCAACAAGGTTATAGGGAAATTACCCTCCTGGGTCAAAATATTGACGCTTATGGGCGAGATTTACCCGGCTCTACTCCCGAAGGTCGTAATCTGCATACATTGACGGATTTGCTTTATTATGTACATGATGTACCAGGAATAGAACGCATTAGATTCGCTACTAGTCATCCTCGTTATTTTACAGAAAGATTAATTAAAGCTTGTGCTGAATTACCAAAAGTCTGTGAACATTTTCATATTCCCTTTCAATCTGGAGACAATGAGCTTTTGAAAGCCATGTCACGTGGCTATACTCATGAAAAATATCGCCGTATTATTGATACTATTAGAAAGTATATGCCGGATGCGTCAATAAGTGCTGATGCGATTGTAGGTTTTCCTGGTGAGACAGAAACACAGTTTGAAAATACTTTGAAGTTAGTAGAAGATATCGGGTTTGATTTATTAAATACTGCTGCTTATTCACCCCGTCCAGGTACACCTGCAGCTTTGTGGGATCATCAACTAAGTGAAGAGACAAAAAGCGATAGGTTGCAAAGATTAAATCATTTAGTTAATATTAAAGCAGCAGAGCGATCGCAACGTTACTTTGGACGCATTGAAGAAGTATTAGTAGAAGCTGAAAACACCAAAGACAAAACTCAAGTTATGGGAAGAACGGGGGGGAATCGTCTTACCTTCTTTGCTGGTGATATTAATCAACTTAAAGGACAAATGGTCAAGGTGAAAATTACCGAAGTTCGTGCTTTTAGTTTAACAGGAGTGGCCGTAGAAATTCCTCAACTAGTGACAGTCTAACAAAATACAGGAGTATGATTTGAAAATTATTAGTCAAAAACAAGATCCCCAACTTCTTAGAAAGGTTAGGGATTTGACTCCTTTAATATTTATAAATCAAAATAGATATTTCTTGCGGAAGTTCCTTAAATCTCAATATTTGTATCAAACTAAAGGAAGAAAAATATCTTGATTTTTAGTCAAGTTTAGGAGGATTTATGCGTGCAGTGTTAATGGCAGGTGGTTCAGGAACGCGGTTGCGTCCTTTAACTTGCGATTTACCCAAACCAATGGTTCCCATCTTAAATCGTCCAATTGCTGAACATATCATCAATCTTTTGAAAAGACACGGGATTTATGAAGTAATTGCTACATTACATTATTTACCAGATGTTCTCCGTGATTACTTCCAAGATGGTAGTGATTTTGGTGTACAGATGACCTATGCTATCGAAGAAGATCAGCCCTTAGGAACAGCAGGATGTGTAAAAAATATTACTGAACTTTTAGATGAAACTTTTTTAGTTATTAGTGGTGATAGTATCACAGATTTTGATTTGACAGCGGCTATTGAATTTCATAGACAAAAACAATCAAAAGCGACTTTAATCTTAACCCGTGTGCCTAATCCTATTGAATTTGGTGTAGTAATTACGGATACTGAAGGGCGTATAAACCGATTTTTAGAAAAACCTTCTACCAGTGAAATTTTTTCTGATACCGTCAACACTGGTACATATATTTTAGAACCAGAGGTTTTAGACTATTTACCAGAACATACTGAGTGCGACTTTTCTAAAGATTTATTTCCCCTGTTATTAGCAAAAAATGAGCCAATTTACGGTTATATTGCGGATGGTTACTGGTGTGATGTAGGTCACTTAGATGCCTATAGAGAAGCCCAGTATGACGGATTAGAAAGGAAAGTGAAGTTAAAAGTGTCCTATCCAGAAATTTCCCCTGGTTTATGGATAGGACAAAATACTTATATTGATCCTACAGCTAAAATTGAAACCCCAGCAGTAATTGGTAATAATTGCCGTATTGGCGCGAGAGTACAAATTGAGGATGGAACTGTAATTGGTGATAATGTGACAATTGGTGCTGATGCTAATTTAAAAAGACCAATCATTTGGAATGGAGCAATCATTGGTGATGAAGCTCATTTATCAGCTTGTGTAATTGCTCGTGGTACTCGTGTTGACAGACGCGCTCACATATTAGAAGCGGTTGTGGTAGGTTCTTTGTCAACAGTAGGAGAAGAAGCGCAAATTAGTCCTGGGGTAAGGGTGTGGCCGAGTAAGAAAATTGAGTCCGGCGCTATTCTCAATATTAATCTGATTTGGGGAAATACCGCCCAACGGAACTTATTTGGACAGCGGGGAGTACAAGGATTAGCCAATATTGATATTACTCCAGAGTTTGCGGTAAAATTAGGCGCTGCTTATGGTTCAACCTTAAAACCAGGTTCAATAGTCACCGTTTCCCGTGACCAACGCAATGTTTCCCGCATGGTGACACGCTCGTTAATTGCTGGTTTAATGTCCGTAGGTGTGGATGTGCAAAACCTAGATACTACAGCTATTCCCATCGCCCGGACTGTGATCCCTACAATGTCAGTAGCAGGAGGTATTCATGTGCGGGTACACCCGGAACGCCGTGATTATATCTTAATTGAATTTATGGATTTTAAGGGTATTAATATCTCTAAAGCCCAAGAAAAGAAAATTGAGGGGGCTTATTTTAAAGAAGATATGCGTCGTTCCCAAAGTCATGAAATTGGTGATGTGATATATTCTAGCCAATTGATGGATCGCTACTGTAAGGCCTTTGAGAAATTACTAAATGTGGACACTTTGCGTAACAGTCGAGCAAAAGTAGTCATTGACTATGTTTACGCCGTTTCTGGGGCAATTTTACCGCAAATGCTGGATAAATTTGGGGCTGATGCAGTGGTATTAAATGCTAGTTTGAATAAAACGGCAATTTCTAACGCTGATAGGGAATTACTTTTAACTCAATTAGGCCACGTTGTCGAGGCCGTCAACGCAAACTTTGGGGTGCAAGTATCAGCTAATGGGGAACAACTAATTTTAGTTGATGAATCGGGTTTTCCCATTCGCGGTGAAATGTTAACCGCTTTGATGGTTGATATGATGTTAACTGCTAACCCTAGAAGTTCTGTGGTAGTTCCTGTTCATGCTTCCAGCGCGGTCGAGTTAGTCGCTCATCGTCATGATGGCCATGTGATTCGCACTAAAGCTAATCCGACAGCTTTAATGGAAGCTTGTCAAAAAAATCCTCATGTGGTTCTAGGTGGTAGTGGGGAAACTGGGTTTATTTTTCCCCAATTACATCCAGGGTTTGATTCTATGTTCTGTATAGCCAAGCTTATTGAAATGTTAACCATTCAAGAGCGATCGCTGGCAACCGTACGTTCTGAATTACCCCGTGTGATTAATAGAAATTACACCCTTCGCTGTCCCTGGACTGCTAAAGGGGCGTTAATGCGTTATTTGGTCGAAACCCACCCCGCTCAAAATTTGGAATTAATTGACGGTGTGAAAATTCGTCAACCCTATGATGACAATTGGCTTTTGATTTTACCAGATGCTAGTGAGCCTTTGGTTCATCTCTATGTTAACAGCAGTGACCGGGATTGGGTTGATGAAACTCTCAGAGATTACCGGACTCGTATCCAGCATTTTGTGGAACGTGAACAAGAACATATTTTAGATATGTAGTTGTTAGAGCGGGGTTTCCTCGCTCTTAATTGTATTCTTTGTCCCACAGAGGAGTGAAAATTTTGGTTTAAATTCTCTTGAAACCATATTGTTTTTGAGGGTCTTCAAATTTATATTCACGATTGTAGGTATCATCTGGATCATATCCAAGATCACCGACAAAGCAGAAGGAAACAGCTAAGTTAAATGTCCTTTTGTCAAAAACAAACTCTTGGGGAGGCATTTTATTAAGGTCGTTTTTAAACTTTTTCCATTCTCTTTGGTTATGTGTATCCATTAATGGATCTAAATTTTGTAAGCGATTTAACCACTTGTATTTGATTATTTTAACTGTATTTATATTGGTTTCTTCAAATTCTAAATAAATCTCTTCTAATAATTTCCGCATTTCTTGAGGATATCTACCAGCTAAAGCCAGAAATGCTATTAATGTTCGTTTATATTTTTCTTCTGGTTCTTCTTTCCATATTCTATCATTGGGACCTGGAGTCCAGATGTTTTTCAGGATTTTGCAAATATTAATCAGTCTCTTTGTAGTTCTGGGATTCAAGTCTACGCACTTACAACATTCTGATATCCACTGAACTTCCTCAGAAGTGAATTTTTGGGAGGTGACTTTTTGAAAATCCACTAACGAGGTTTGATTTTCAGAACTTGGGGTTTTTTCACTATCATTTTCTTTGTTATAATTTTCTTCATTTATGGGTTCAGAAATTTTATCAGAATAAGTAGACAATTCCATATTTCCTTTTTCAGAATTATCCTCCCATATAGTTATTTTTTCTTTTTGAGGTTGATCTTCTTGCGGTTTATCTTCAATATCTATCAAAGATCTTAAAAATTTTTCTGTCATATCTTTGTTAATGGGTCGCATTCTGTAGGGAATTTGGATGATTTTCTCTAAATAATCAATACCAGAAGGAGTAGCACCACGTTTTAAAACTCCTTCATAAACTTGTTCTAAAGCACGACCAATATAACGATCATCTATTGCTAAAACAATGATAAAAATCTCGGTATTTAATAATAATTGTACAGCTTCTAAAACTTCAACAACTTTGTCAGGAGGACAACGATCTAAATCATCTATATATAAAACAATTCTTGCTGGTCCTCTAGGGAAATGTACTTTCAGAACTTCGAGTTTGTCAGGATTATTTATTTTTTCTGGTTTATAGGTTAAATGGTCAGATAAATCCGCTAAATCATCTTGAATTTGGTGCATTAATCCCAGTAATTTTTGATAGGAATTATCATCTAATCGGGTATTAACAAAATCTAATAATGATTTATATTTACCAGTCAAACCAATACGCTGTTTTTGTCTTTGAATCTGATCTTTTAGTTTTTCTATTTTTCTCTGTTGTTCAGAATTTTGACGGTCAATTTCAGATTGAATTTTCTTATCTTTATCCGCAGCTAGTTTCTGTTTTTCCTGTTCTATGCTTTCCTTCGCTACTTGAAATAATCTACTAACTCTACGTTGAAAATTTCTTGATTTTCTTAAAATTTCAATTCCAAAACCTATCGCAGGAATTGTGGAAACTGTAGTTAACCATGGTAATACGATTGGTAAAACGTTCACGATTAGAAAATAAGATATAAACGGTAAAGATATAACTAATAAAAATCTATATAAGGTGCTTTTATCTTTTTGAATAATTTCAATTAATCCAACTATTTCACTAGGTTGTTCTTCTACAAAATTCTTGATTTTCTCGGATTGTTTAATAATATTCTCTATTGTATTCTCTATTTCACTATTTGGATTTTTAATCAAATCTTGAATTTTTTCAACTAAATCAGATTCCTGTAATTTATCTAAATCTTTAAAAATTGGAAATTTATTTTCTAAATCTTGTTGATTTTTAAAACCGTAGTCATTCAAAAAATCTTTAAGAATAGAATCACCAAAATCAGCTTTTCTCAGTTCTTTAAATTGAGTCAAAAAGATAATAATTCTTGATTTATTTTCAAATTCTTGATTTACTTTTTTTTCTATTTCTTCATTTTTACTTCGCACCTCTATTTCTAAAATGTCCAATTCTGATTCTGATTTTTTTAATTTCTCTTGTTCTTCTTTTCTAACTTTACTGAGAATATCCCAAAGTGCATTATTACCATCTTCTAATTTAGCAAATACTTCTGGAGCTAATTCTGATTCTAATATTGCATTTCTATCACTATCACTCATTTGATTGAGTGCTTTCCAAACTTCACCTCCATCTAGTAAATTAGAAACTTCTCCTAACTGCTGTTCTAAAGTTAATTGTCGGTCAAGTTGCTCAAAAATAGTCTGCATTAAACTTGCCCACAAATTAGATTTAGCATAACTCCAAGCATTAAATTTGATTTGATAAACATGACCAACAAAAACAGAAAGATCCTTTTCTTTTCCCGTGTTACCCCATGTTTTTTCCCCATTTAGTTTTTGACAACGAATCGCAGTAATTCGTTTTTCTATCAGGTTCATACCAAAGGATTTTCCACTACCCCAACTGCCTAAAATTGCCATTGCTAAAGGAGGTTCTAGACTCCGTAACATTAACACATCAGCTAACGATTCTAGTTCTTTCTTTATACCTAGAGTGTCTTTACCATTGGCTTTGTCATTACTAAAAGCTTGGGCAACACGATGAACATTTAAACGCCAAACTTTGATACCATCTGTACTAGCACTGATAATAATGTCCTCTTCTTGGGGGTCAAAAGCAACAGAATAAACTGGGTTTTCATGTTCTCCGATAATTATTTGCTGTTGGTGCCCAGGGTCGGAAATATCCCACAACCGCACCTTATTATCACTACTGCCACTCACAAACATACTACCGTTTAGACTAAACGCTACTGATCTCACATCATCTGTATGATAGAATGGTTCACCAATAGCTTGTCCAGTTGCGACATTCCATAATTTTACTGTCTTGTCCCGACTACCACTCATGACCATACTACCGTCGGGACTAAAGGCTACTGATCTGATAAAATCGTCATGAACCCATAAAGGTCTATTTATAGCTTGTCCAGTCTTAACATCCCATAACCTCACCATGTTATCACGACCACCACTAACAAGCATACTGCCGTCGTAATTAAATGCTACTGACTTAACAAAATCCTTATGAAATAAAGATTGGAATGACCTTATTTGTAGTCTAGTGGCATCCCACATTTGTAGTCTAGTGGCATCCCACAGCCGCACTGTCTTGTCATCACTGCCACTCACTACCTGTGTGCTGTTGTGATTAAATGCTACTGACTTGACAAAACGCTCATGAATCCATAAAGGGCTACTTACAGAAATTATGGTTGTTTTTGTAACATCCCACAG
>B570J13885_100053_pt1 | contig 18603 bp, 19 predicted proteins | sample LakMenEpi21Jul08_FD_13885 | JGI IMG/M metagenome (IMG submission 13885)
ATTTTAGTAATGATTGATTGTTTCCGAGTTTTCCCACAAGGTTCTGAACTCTGACAATCATTAACTGATTCTACTTTATAAGTAACGCGGACTTTTTTATTCAAAAACTTCTTCTCGTCGCAAATTTCAAAACTCGCGCCAACATTGTGTTGTATTCCTTTATTATCTACTAAGGTGACATAACACATTAAATCACCACTGACTATTTCTTTAACTGTTCCCTCCGTTGGTTGTTGATATGTACCTTTTTTAGTCTTCTTATTGTTGTCTAGGTTTTTACCAACGGGTTCTTGCTTCTCTTGTGTTTCTGATTGTAGAGAAGATACTTGTTTATTCTGTGGTTCACTTGCTACTAATAGAGCAGTTTTCATTTGATTTTGTGTTACAGTAGCAATAGCCTCTTCTTTGAAGGTGTCCTTTAATGCGCTAGTACAAGCTATCAAAGATCCACAGCTAAAAATTAAAGCAATGGGGGAAATTGATTTTTTCATGGTGAAATCGCACCAGTTGAGAATATTTCTGTATTTTAACATACTCTATTATGCTTTTCTTTGATATTGATCTAAAATTTTTATATGTCAATTAAGACACTGGTCAAAATTATCCAATCTACCAAATAAGATATTTATGCTACTGCAACCAAATCAACGAATTAAATTAGATGACTCAGATGATCAGTTATTCTATAGTCACCCCCGCTTTGTCACTCATGTAGATGAGGGTTTTATTCAGCAATTAACTGATTTATATCGTCAGCGAATCCCAGCTAATACGCGGATTCTTGATATGATGAGTAGTTGGGTATCGCACCTACCCACGGATATAGATTTTGCTCATGTAGAAGGCCATGGACTCAATGCTGAGGAATTAGCCCGAAATCCGCAATTAAATCATTATTTTGTCCAAAATCTCAACACAAATCCTCAATTACCTTGCTTAGATCAAGAGTTTGATGCTGTTATTAACTGTGTTTCTATCCAGTATCTTCAATACCCAGAGGCTGTATGTTCCGAAATACACCGGATTCTTAAACCTGGTGGGATAGCAATTATTAGTTTTTCTAACCGGATGTTTTTTCAAAAAGCTATTCAAGTTTGGCGAGACAGTTCGGAAGTTTTTAGGGTAGAATTGGTCAAGGGCTACTTTAGCTCAGTACCAGGATTCTCAAACCCAGAAGTGATTTCCTCAAAGTCAACAACGCCAAATTTTTTACAGTGGTTGGGAGTAACCGGAGGAGATCCTTTTTATGCTGTTATAGCTCATCGGCTAATTTAGTGTGTCATCCGAAAGTATCAAAAAATATGTGATCCCCAATACATTGAATAATTATTTAAAAGTAAATTTTTTGGTTTATGGGTGACAATAGAGTTGATAATTACCTCGTAAGCTTAACTATCAAGGAGAAGCCAGAATGGTGACAAATCATGGACGGAGAGTTTTAGCTGCTGTATTCCTATCATTGATGTTATTGACTACGGCTTGTTCCCCAAAAACACCTAGTCGTTTTGATCAGGTACAACAAGAAAGTACCCGACAAACAAGCGGACAGGCTGTAGTTAAAAATGCGACTCAAGGTAGCAAATTAAATCAATTCTTCCCTAGTAGTGGAGATGGCTATAATCGAGTTTATACTCAGGAGAAAAAAGGCTTTTCTGAGGCCAACCTGAAAAAAGATGGTAAAGTTGTGGCTCAACTGGCTATTTCTGATACCAGCAGTATACCAGGAGCAGCCACAAAATTTGCTAACAGTGCTGAGAAAATAGGCGGTTATCCCTCCGTACAACTGGGAAAAACTCAAACTTCAGTTTTAGTGAATAAGTACCAAGTCAAGGTTATTTCTAAAGATCCATCTTTTACAGCCAATAATCGGGCAATATGGATAGAGAAATTTAATCTTGATGGTTTAGCTAACTTGAAATAGTTTCACCGCCTTCCTGACTGACAACTGACGTTAATACAAAATAAGGAGACTTTTGTGAGTAAACCAATTTTCCAGTTAGTTGATGAACTTCCTACCAATAACTTAACAGTTTCTCTATTAAATGCTTTGGATTTCGTTGCTCCTGGTGAATGGCAAAATACAGTTGGTTTTGTGAATACCATTAAAACTGTTACTGGTGAAACAGACGAGGATTTAATTCAACAAATTGGCGAAAGAGCGATTTATCTATTTAATGATAAATCCCAAGGATATCAAACCGCGCTCTGGCTGTATCAAACTGTTGACGGTACAGATAAGGTTTTAGGTGCAGCAGCTTTAGCTAATAAAATCGGGGAAAAAATTCCTCTTTTCGGTTTTTTAAATTCTATTACTCCCAAAGCAGACAAAGCCCAAACTATTGATCTCACCTTAAAAATAGTGGCTGAATTAGTGGCTTTTTGTCAAATCAATGGTATTCCTGGAGATAGTATTGGCGATTTCGTTGCTTCTTTAGGTGAGTATGCTGGAGAGTCCCTAATTCGCATGGTGGCGTTAATTTGTGTTGATGGTTTAATACCCTTAGGACCTGATTTTATTAATAAATCATTATCAATGCTCAGTCAAATGAACCCCCAGGAGTTACAACAAAATTCAACTTTTAGCACCATTCAAGATAAAATTCCTGGTAATGGTGTTGGTGGGAAAATGGACTTTATTGGTAATAGTCTAGATGGAGTTAAAGGCTGGATGAATGGTATTGTTACAGCTAATGCTTTAACAGCCCAAGGTGTCTTAAGACATTGCAAAGGTTTTATAGACTTTGCTGATGATAAGTTGGACTATGTGGCGGCATTCTTAGATGTGTCTACAAATTATTATGAACACACAGGAACGCAGACTTTAGCACGACGTTTAATTGAAAGAGCATTAGCTGAAATTTAGTAATTAATTTAGTTGAAAAACAATTTAGGGGGGGGATTAACTTTCCCCTAAAAATATAACTCCTTTCAATTATAGCGGTTGTCGGTTGACTAAAGATACAAGATATGCGGGGGCAAATAAATTTTTTAACCGACTGGGTTTATTGATTATGTCAACTTTTATAGTTAGTGATAGTTATACAAAATGGGATGGGCTTTTATACGCACCCCCACTTAAGTATTGTTATTTAAATGGTTAAAAATTATTGGGGGTTGCGTTGTTGACGACGAGAACGCATTTCTTCTCGTCTTTGCTTCATTTGTTCTTGCTGTTGGGGAGTTAACACAGCGTCTATTTGTTGTTTTGATGATTCTTTGATTTGTTTAATTTGGTTTTTCTGGGTTTCAGTTAAGTTCAAAGAATCAAAAATATCACCCTTCTGTCCTCGTCCTTCTCGACGTTGTTCTTGCCCCTGTGTCCTTGTTGACGTTGAGCTTTACGTTCATCCTTTTTAGATTTTAACTGATTTTTTTGTTCGGTCGTCAAAACAGTTTCAATTTGAGCGCGGGTATTATTCCGAATTTCTTTGATTTTCGCTTTTTGTTCGGTGGTCAAATTCAATTTTTGGAATTGACCTTTTTTTTGCCATTCTTGACGAGGTTGAGGTGAGGATGGATTTTGTTGTGCTTGTACGGCAAAGGGAGTTGCAGTTAAGGTCAAAGCTAGAGTACCAGCAAGCAGTGATAATGTCTTCAGTTTCATAATTAACTCTTGGTTATTTCGGTTTTCTATGCTCCTATCGTAGAGACTAACACCCAGTCACGACATGAGGCAAAAGTCACGTCTGCACCCATTACTTTAGTCATGATATTAGCATTTAGATTCCTAACCCCATTCTATTTGAATTTAATCGTGATAAAAATATTTTAAGTCCAGTTGCAATTATATCACTTATCAATTAGCTATGAATCGTCCTATTCAGTTTAATAATCATCCTTTTCGATTTCTACTGTATTTAGAATGGCTACTATTAGGATTTTCCGCGCTAATGGCATTAATACCATCTTCCTCTCCGCGTTTTTCTGTTATGTATCCAGAACTGACAATTTGCAGTTTGATGATTTTTGGTTTCATGGGTTTAAGGTTGCCTACTGACAATAAAATTAATAAAATTATCTATACAGCTATTCAAGTAGCATTAATTTTAATTAGTGGTTTTTTTGGTGGTAGAAGTGCCAGACTTTTTCCCTTCCTTTATTTAATTTTAGTAACTCGCAGTTGTTTAATTTTTCAACTTCCAGGAAGATTGACTGTTACTTTTTTGTCATTTATTCTATTTTTATTTAGTCTCAGACATCATATACATCCAGCAAGGTCATCACCTCTAGCACAAGAAAGATTTCGATTTTTTAGTTTTAGTTTAGCGGTTTTATTTGGGTTGAGTTTAGTATTTGTTTTACTATTAATGAATGCTGTATTATCTGAACGAGAAAGTCGAGATAAATTACAAGTTGCAAATGAAAAACTCCGTCAATATGCTCTGAAAATTGAAAATCAAGCTACTTTAGAAGAACGTAACCGTATTGCTAGAGAAATTCATGATTCTTTGGGACATTCTCTCACAGCTTTAAATTTACAATTAGAAACTGCTTTAAAATTATCAAAATCTGATATATCTAGAGCCATGACATTTTTAGTCACTGCTAAAGAACTGGGTTCAAAAGCTTTACAGGATGTCCGTCAATCTGTTTCTACTATGAGATATCATCCTTTGCAAGGACAAACTTTAGAACAGGTAATTTATAGACTAGCATCAGATTTTCAGCGTTCTAATGGTATTTTACCCGAATGTAAAATATCTATTATATCTCCATTATCTATGGAAATTAGTACATCAATTTATCGAATTATTCAAGAATCATTAACAAATATTTCTAAATATGCTCAAGCAACAGAAATTAAACTAGAATTAATAATAACTTTAGAAAATTTAAAGTTAATAATTCAGGATAATGGCAAAGGTTTTAATTTACAGCAAAATACAACTGGATTTGGTTTACAAAGTATGCGCGATCGCATTTTAACATTAGGAGGAGAATTTGAAATTAACACTCATCCAGGTGCAGGTTGTCAAATTATTGTGCACGTTTCTTTACTTAACTATTAAACTGTATTTAACTGCCAAAATCCAGATTTCCAAATTATTAAAGAATCCAATTATCAATTACCATGATAACTATTTTAATTGTAGATGACCAAAATTTAATTCGTCAAGGTTTAAAAGCCTTATTAGAATTAGAATCAGATATGAAAATTGTCGGAGAAGCAGAAAATGGCCAAATTGCTATTAATTTAGTTAGACAATTACAACCAAATGTAATTTTAATGGATATTAGAATGCCTATTATGGACGGAGTTGCTGCAACTAAAGAAATTAATAATCAATTCCCTCACTGCAAAATTCTTATTTTAACAACTTTTGATGATGATGAATATGTGAAAGCAGCACTGCAAAATGGAGCAATGGGTTATTTACTTAAAGATACACCCTCAGAAGAATTAGCGGTTGCTATTCGTGCAGTTAATAAAGGATATTCTCAACTAGGACCAGGAATAGTTAAAAAACTTATTACTCAATTTCCGGCAAATTCACTTCAAAATCTAACATCTGTACCAGCAAATTTAGCAGAACTCACACCTAGAGAAAAAGAAGTTTTACGATTAATTGCTATTGGTAATAATAATCGAGAAATTGCCCAAAAATTGTACATTTCTGAAGGAACAGTCAAAAATCATATTACAAATATTTTGAATCGGCTAAATTTAAGAGATCGTACACAAGCTGCTATCCTAGCAAATAGTTTTTTTAACTACTTATAATCAGACATTTACAATAAATAACACCCGATTTTTAACAACAAAATCCCCAATTTTAGAGAAGTTAGGGATCTGGAACTCTTGAGAAAATTCATACACAGTAATAAAAATTGATCTAGTTAAATCACCTGAAAAGCTGATTATATATGGGTTATAGAGCCTCACTTCACAAAAAAAATACATAATAGTCTTAACTTATATTAATAATCAAAAAACATAAATTCAGTATTTTCTCGGTATCATCCTCATTATAACTGGGGCATAATTCAAATTGCCAGGGCACTAAAAAAGCAGCATCTATTTACGCAGTTCCATCATTTTATAAACATGAATTGGAAATATTATGTATAAAGATAATTCTTTTCTAGTGGTTCAGACATTTCTAACTTCTTAGTAATTAGAGTGATTAAAACTAAGTGGAGGGTTGAGTATGCCAAGTCTATTAAAATAACAATATATAGCAATTTTCATGCAATTGATGTATTAAGAAGTTAGAATTAAACGCAGATAAACGCAGATGCACACAGATAATTTTGTACTTCATTAAACTAGAAAATGCTATAAGCTAAATCTCAAAAAAAAATCGCATAAAGCTTGCTACTTATAAGAAATAAGTCTCATGTTTGAATATTATGGGAAAATATTCAACATTTGCTTGATTTTTATACCCAATTTCCAATTCAAAACAACGGAGAATAATCATTATGGCTATCAATGCAGAAAAGCTCGGCATGGTTTTACAAAATTTTGTCAGTGGTACTACTGATGTACAGGGAGCGGCACTTGTTACTCCCGACGGTCTACCTTTAGCGGCCAGTTTACCTGGAGGAATGGATGAAGAAAGAGTATCGGCGATGTCAGCGTCTATGTTATCTTTGGGGGAGAGAATTGGCATGGAATTAGCCAGAGGAACTATTGACCGGATTTTTGTAGAAGGGAATAAAGGTTTTGGTATCTTAACTGGTTGTGGTCAAGATGCTGTTCTTCTGGTTTTAGCTAGTGAAAGTGCCAAACAAGGATTACTAATGCTAGAAATCAAGCGAGTTCTCACAGAATTAAAGCTAATTGTGCAGTAAATTATAATACCTCATAAGTAAGTACCGCTCATTCTAGGGAATTTTTTACTTAATTTGATGTGTTCGTTCGTGTCAAGCTGTGGACTGGAGAGCGCCGACGTTGCCGGGGTAACGCAATCTTGAGCATTTTTGTATCGGAGTGGATGAAGATGGAAGTTATGCGCTTGATTGTCACAGGAACTGTAGGAGCAGGTAAATCTACCTTTATCCGTGCTGTGAGTGAGATTGAAGTTGTAGATACAGATACCCGTGCAACTGATGAAACAGCATTGCTGAAGAAAAAAACCACTGTGGCCTTTGACTTTGGTAGATTGCAATTTGGTCCAGATATGGCATTGCACCTTTACGGAACACCTGGTCAAACTCGCTTTGACTTTATGTGGGATCTTCTTATTCATAAAGCCCACGCTTATATTGTCCTCGTAGCAGCCCATAGACCGAGAGAATTTAGGCAAGCACGAAATATTATCAATTTTATGCAAGCGCGAGTAAGTGTGCCTATGATTATCGGTATCACTCATACAGATTGTCCCGGAGCTTGGACAGAGGAAGATATATGTTTAGCAATTGGTTATGTAGATAAACAAAATCGACCTCCTTTAATTAAGGTTAATGCCAATGAAAGAGACTCAGTAGCTGAAGCGGTAATTCATTTAGTCCAACACTTAATGGAAAGTTGCGTAGTTGAAAACTAAAAGCTTTTTTCAAACTGCATATTGGGATTCTAGATTTTTATAGTTTTCTGAGGAATAAGGAGGGCGATTATGTCTATTACTGGTAACTTTGCAGATTTTTCTTTGCCAGAACTGCTGCAATTTTTAGACCAAGGCAAAAAGACAGGTGTACTTCACGTTGAATTATCATCTGATAAAAATCAAACTAATGCTCAACCAACTTATTATATTTGGCTACATCAAGGACGGGTTGTAGCTGCATCTGACCGTTTAGACCAACAAGGTTTAACTTTGATGATTGCTCAACGAGGATGGATAAGTGAACGGGTAATTTCTAGGGTTACTCATATTTCTGCTTGTTTTATTAATTCACCTTTGGGACTATGTCTAAAATCCCAAAATTTAATACAACCAGAACAACTAAAACTGTTGTTTAATTCTCAAGTCCTCCGTCCTGTTTGTGCTTTATTTCAAATTAAAGATGGTAGTTTTAAATTTGAACCAATCGTAGTATTACCATTGGGAGAAATGACAGGTTTAAGTATGTCTGCTACTGAAGTTATATTAATTGGTTTACGAGCCTTGCGAGACTGGAATGCTTTAGCAGAGAAACTACCAGATCCTACCTCTGGTTTATCAGGATTAAGTGCAAAACAGCCTAAATTACAGTTAAATGCTCAAGAATGGCAAGTATGGGAATTTGCCAATGGTGAAGTTCCTCTGGCAAAAATTGCCAATCAACTTAATCTCACTGTAGAGATAGTATTGCAAATAGCTTTCCGTCTCATTGTCATTGGTTTAGCCGAAGAACATTTTATGGTTACAGCTACTTCTATCCCCATGATAGAAGATGTTGATACTTACAAAATACCTTTAGTTGAATCTGTTCCAGAATCGGCTCATAAGCCAGCGGTTAGTCAATCATTTCTGAAAAATTTAGTAGGTTTTTTGCGGAGTAAAACTACTTAATTGTACTGGCACTGATACTATCTTAATTTTGAAAAATTTTCCTACTTTATGTTTACAAAGTATCAATAAAAGGAAACTAAATCCCCAATTATCAATGTATAGAATCCCCCACCTGAGAATTTAAGTTATGTCAGTTTTACGCAAAGAATTAGGGAATTTTAATAGTATTATCTGTTTTAAAGCTGCTATTGTAGGCATGGAAGAAGCTTTAGGAGAAAAAGCTACAGCTATTGCCCTGACTACAGCCGGTCGTGCTAGGGGCAAAAAATTAGCTGAAGAATTAGGTTTAACAGCAGGTTCAATTTCATTAGATGATGCAGCAGATAAGTTAAAAAAGGCTTTAGGTAAAGAAGGAACTTGTTTGTGTATTGTTGATAAAATTGTGGCAGAAGATGAAATTATTAAAGTCTATACTTCTGAAACCTTTTGTTCTGCTGGTGAACCACTAAATTCACCCCGTAAATGCACTTTTACTATGGGTGCTGTTTGGGGTGCTGTTGAACAACTAATTGGTAAACGGTTTAGAGGAATCCATACTGAATCAGTCCTCAGAGGTGGTGCTTATGATGTATTTGAATTCACCCCTTTTGAGTAATACCAAATTTCGAGAAATTTTCATACTCTATCTTTTATAGAGTATCAATAAAAGTTAATTAATCAATTAATTAAATCCCCACTTAACTATTTTTAAGGATTGATCATGGCTATTGAACCTCGCGCTTTTTTGACCACAATGGAAACCCGGATTGGTCTGACTTCTGAAGATAAATCTGTAATGCAAGCAAATACAGATTGGGGACAGGCAGTTGCCGAAGAAATGGCAAATCATTTTTATGCTTACCTGGGACGTGATGAAGAAATGAATGCCATTTTAAATGCCACTGAGGGACGGGTTCATCGGTTACACGCAACTTTTATTGATTGGTTTAATCAGATGTTCACAGGTATAGATAATTGGGGTGATGAATATGCCAAATGTCGTTGGCATATTGGCTTAGTTCATGTAAAAATTGGTATTGCTCCTCAGCACGTAGTTCCGGCAATGGCTGTTGTTGTTGATAAGGTCGGTAAAAAACTCAAAGCTGATGGTAAATCAGATGAATTAAAAGATGCCTTGGCCAAAATTTGTATGATTGATTTAGCTTTTATTGAACAAGCCTATGTAGAAGTTTCTTCGGCTGCGGTACTTAAAGAAACTGGTTGGTCAGCAGCCTTATTTAGACGTTTAATTGCTACTGGTGCATCTGATATGTAATATAGAATAGATGTGGGGGTTTAGTAGTGCTAAACCCTTAATGGGTGATTCCTAACTCATGCTATATAATGGATGTTAGTTATAATCGTTAGTTCCTCATGCAAATCCCTCGTTTACATCCAGACACTATTGAAGAAGTTAAAATCCGGGCTGATATTGTTGATGTAGTCTCGGAGTATGTAGTGTTGCGAAAACGGGGTAAAGATTTTGTCGGCTTATGTCCTTTTCATAATGAAAAAAGCCCCAGTTTTACTGTCAGTCCCAATAAGCAAATGTATTATTGTTTTGGCTGTCAAGCTGCGGGTAATGCAATTAAATTTGTGATGGATTTGGGAAAACGCCAATTTGCAGATGTGGTGCTAGATTTAGCAAAACGTTATCAAGTCCCAATTAAAACTTTAGAACCTGAACAAAGACAAGAATTACAACGGCAGATATCTTTACGTGACCAATTATATACTGTTCTTGCTGCTGCTGCTCAATTTTATCAGCACACTTTAAGGCAATCTCAAGGACAAAAAGCATTAGAATATTTAGAAAAAATTCGTCAATTTCAACAAGGAACTATTCAACAATTTGGTTTAGGTTATGCTCCTGCTGGTTGGGAAACTCTTTACCGTTATTTGGTGGAAAGTAAACATTATCCGGTGCAATTATTAGAACAAGCAGGATTAATTAAACCCCGGAAAGAAGGGGGGGGATATTATGATGTATTTCGTGATAGGTTAATGATTCCCATTCGTGATATTCAAGGTAGAGTAATTGCTTTTGGGGGCAGAACTTTAACAGATGAACAACCGAAATATCTCAATTCTCCAGAAACAGAATTATTTAGTAAAGGGAAAATATTATTTGCTTTAGATGAAGCTAAAGAGGGTATTTCTAAAGTTGATCAATCGGTAGTTGTTGAGGGATATTTTGATGCAATTTCTCTCCATGCAGCCGGCATTAATCATGTTGTTGCTTCTTTGGGTACAGCTTTAAGTATAGAACAAGTACGGCTCTTATTACGTTATACAGAATCCAAACAATTAATCCTCAATTTTGATGCAGATAAAGCCGGAATAAATGCTACAGAAAAAGCAATTGGTGAGATTGCTAATTTAGCTTATACAGGAGAAGTACAATTAAAAATTCTTAATTTACCTAATGGTAAAGATGCTGATGAATATTTACATGGTCATACTTCAGATGATTATCAACAACTATTAACAAATGCGCCACTTTGGCTAGATTGGCAAATTCAAAATATTATTAAAAATCGAGATTTAAAACAAGCTACCGATTTTCAACAAGTCACCCAACAAATCGTTAAACTATTACAAAATATCGTTAATAGTGATACACTTAATTATTATGTTTCCTACTGTGCAGAAATATTGAGTTTAGGAGATAGTAGACTTAAACCTTTAAGAGTTGAAAATCTCCTAACTCAAATTAAACCTAGTAGTGTAAAGTCCCTGAGTCCGCGCACAACTAACCCACAACCTAAAACCCCAAAGCTATCTTTAGTAACAACTGAGCGAAGTCTACTAGAACGAGCCGAGGCATTATTATTAATAATATATCTTCATTCTTTCGAGCAGAGACAAATAATTATTGAAGATTTAGAAGCCCGTAATTTAGAATTTAGTCTTTCTCATCATCGTTTTTTGTGGCAACAAATGGCAGAATTTACAATTGATGAAATAGATTTAATTTCTAGTGTGCAAAATAGATATTTAGAATTAGGGGAAGAATTAGACATAGTTTCCCATATATTTCATCTTAATGAAAAAAATAAAACAGAAATATTGCGAACTCCCCACGTTATTCAAGCAGCATTAGCTTGTATGGAGAGAGTATTTAGAGAAAAACGCTATCGTTATTTTATGGAACAATGGGAGAAAATAGATCCGGAAACTGAACCAGAAAAAGATAAATATTATGCTGAAGCTATGTATATAGAAAAAATCCATTTACACGACTTGGAAAAACAGCGACAATTTTCTATTACCGATTTAATTTAGACTAATTTATGTAGGTTGGGTTGACGCAAGAAAACCCAACATTTTCGGAACTTTGTTGGGTTGCGCTGTCGCTTAATCCAACCATTTTCTAAACTCTAAAAATCGGCATTCTTGGTGAAATACACGAAAGACAGATAACAGGGGAATTTTTTATAGGGGGCTATTCAGCAAAAGCGGAATTAATATATTCTGCTAATTTCTGTTTTCTGGACTGGTTAGACTCCATTTTTTGCTGTTTACTATCTGCAAGTATTTGACGGTTACTGCTGCTATCTCATACTCAACATCAATGATTTTTGATTCAGCACCGTAAACAGAACCTTGATAATATTCTGCATAGGCTTCTGCGCGCTTGCTGATCAGCGATTCCCTAACATTAGTCCGGTGTTCTAACTTGGTAGACTTTGCCCCATAACCAGCCATTGATAGCCAAATATCGGCGGTAGCTTTATTTCGCTCTAGCAATTTGGCTGAAAGAGGATTGATTTCTCGAATAAATATCATTTTAATTAGAATTAATATAACTACTCTTATATCTTAATATATTATGTTATTTATTTGTGTAATTAATTCTGTCCAGGTACTTATGCAGAAATATTCAACTAACATTTACCTGATAAAAACCCACCCCTAACGCATTGAGGAGTGGGTAATTCATAAATTACTAAATTATGGATTAGGGAGAGTGGTAAATTAGAACATACCCATACCGCCCATACCGCCCATACCGCCCATACCACCCATACCACCCATACCACCCATACCGCCCATACCGCCCATACCACCATCAGGTGATCCAGCGGCTTGTTTCTCAGGCTTTTGAGCAATAATGGCTTCAGTGGTTAGTACCATACCAGCAATAGAAGCGGCATTTTGTAAAGCAGAACGAACCACTTTGGCAGGATCAATAATACCAGCAGCAATTAAGTCTTCAAACTCACCTGTAGCTGCGTTGTAGCCGATATTTAAACCAGTTTCTCGGACTCTGGCAACAATGACAGAACCTTCTGCCCCAGCGTTGTCTGCGATTTGCCGGAGGGGTGCTTCTAAAGCCTTTTGGACAATATCAGCGCCAATTCTTTCTTCAGGAGTGAGGCTGTTTTTAATTGCTTCTACCTTGCTAGATAGATAAATTAAAGTTGCACCACCACCGGGAACAATACCTTCTTCTACCGCTGCTTTGGTGGCATTGAGTGCATCTTCAATCCGCAATGTTCTGTCCTTGAGTTCGGTTTCTGTAGCTGCACCGACTTTAATCACGGCAATACCACCAGCTAACTTAGCAATGCGTTCTTGCAGTTTTTCAGTATCATAATCGGAATCTGTTGCCGCCAATTGTTTGCGAATTTGCTCAATCCGTATTTGGATTTCTGGTTTAGCAACATTACCAGCCACAATAGTGGTATTTTCCTTGTCAATGTGGATTTTCTCTGCAGTTCCCAACATTTCCAAAGTGGCAGTATCTAAGCTCAAGCCAATTTCTTCAGAAATCATTTGTCCATTGGTGAGAATGGCAATATCTTCTAACATAGCTTTGCGACGTTCGCCAAAACCGGGAGCTTTAATAGCAGCTACAGCCAAGACACCACGAGCTTTATTGACAACCAGAGTTGCTAAGGCATCACCATCTACATCTTCTGCAATAATCAATAAAGGCTGACCTAAACGAGCAACTTTTTCGAGAATGGGGACTAGATCTTGAATGCTGCTGATTTTTTTATCGACAATTAGGATGCGGGCGTTTTCAAACTCTACTGTCATCCGTTCATTGTTGGTGATGAAGTAGGGAGAAATATAACCTCTGTCAACCTGCATCCCTTCAACTACTTCTAGTTCAGTGATTAGAGATTTGGATTCTTCAACGGTGATAACACCATCTTTACTGACTTTTTCCATGGCCAATGCCAGCATATTGCCAACTTCAGCGTCATTGCCAGCGGAGACTGTGGCAACTTGAGCGATCGCACTGCCTTCTACAGGTTTAGCGATCTTAGCAATTTCCTTTACCAGCGCCTCAACGGTTTTATCAATACCCCGTTTTAAGCTGATGGGATTTGTCCCGGCAGCTACATTCTTTAAACCTTCCTTAATCAAGGCTTGTGCTAGAACTGTGGCAGTGGTAGTTCCATCGCCAGCTACATCTTTAGTTTTTGATGCTACTTCTTGAATCAACTTAGCACCAGTATTTTCTAAAGGGTCTTCTAACTCAATCTCTTTAGCAACAGTGATACCGTCGTTGACAATTTGGGGGATACCGAATTTTTTCTCTAATAGGACGTTACGACCTCTTGGACCTAAGGTGATTTTCACGGCATCCGCTAATGCGTTGATGCCTCTTTCTAAAGCCCGCCGTGATTCTTCATTAAATGCAATAATTTTAGTCATGTTTTATTTTTCCATTGCTTCCATTAGACAATTTAGCACTCACTGACCAAGAGTGCTAATCTCTTGCCACAATTTAGATTATGAACCACAATCCCAAAATTGATTAATATTAACAAAAGTTGATACTTATGTTTGACCATAAAACTGATGATTATATTGGGAGCAAATGAACCTACTAGTCAACTCCCTTAAATCCCTTGGCATTGCTGACCCTAGCGGTTCCGGCTGGTTAGCTGTAGTCTTTACATTTCTATTAGCTTTAGTTGTTACTTGGCGTTTAATTCCCACAATTCGTAAATTTGCCTTAGAGGTAGGTTGGGCAGATCAACCCAATGCTCGACGCTTGAATCAAGAACCCTTACCTAATGCGGGCGGTTTGGCAATCTATGCCGGGGTGATTGCGGCTTTGGTCTTGGCTAGTCTCTTGCGGCCGATTGAACTCCAAGGGGTTTTGGCTCAGGTCTTAACAATTCTTCTGGGTGGTTCAATTTTAGTATTAGTGGGTTTTATTGATGATCAGTTTAGCTTACCTCCATCTGTGCGACTTTGGGCGCAGGTAACGACAGCACTTTTGCTAGTTGGTAATGGTATTAGCATTAAAGTGGTTTTTGGTACACCCATTGATTCTCTCCTGTCTATGGCCTTAACAGTGTTATGGGTGGTAGGGATTACTAATGCTATTAACCTGATGGATGGGATGGATGGTTTAGCTGGTGGCATTAGCTTTATTACTGCCATCAGTTTATTAGGAGTTTCTGCCCAGTTTGATAATCGCGCGGCTGCGACTTTAGTTTTAGCAGCTTTGGGAGGGGCTGCACTGGGCTTTTTACGCCATAATTTTCACCCCTCACACATAATTATGGGTGATGCTGGAGCGTACTTTTTTGGCTATGTGTTAGCAGCAACCAGCATCTTAGGTAAACTCCAATTAAATACAATCTATGCCCTAATCCCGACAGTTTTATTCCTGTTGTTGCCAGTTCTTGACACTACTCAAGTTTTTGTACGTCGGCTCATGGCAGGTAAAAACCCTCTGAGTACACCAGGTAAAGACCACTTACATCACCGCTTGTTAGCCTGGGGACTATCTCAAAGAAATGCAGCTTTTATCCTTTGGTCAATTACTTTAGGTTGTAATTTGCTGGCTATGAAGGTTCAGGGGATGAGTTTTTTCGTAATTCTGGCTACTGCGGTCGGTATTATCTTGCTGTTAGGACTAACGCTTTGGCAAAGAATATTGAATAATCGCTGAATAGGAAACAGAAATTTTACGACTGAGAACGAACAATTGACCACTGACAAATTACATGACCATACCACCATCAACGTTAAATACTTGTCCTGTGATATAAGCTGCTGCTGGATCTGATGCTAAAAAGCGCACCATACCGGCAATTTCTTCTGGTTTACCAAAACGCCCCAGGGGGATATATTGTAGGATGCCTTCAGCGTTAATATCACTGGTCATGTCAGTGGTAATAAAACCGGGAGCAACGGCATTTACCGTAATCCCACGGGAAGAAAGTTCTTTAGCTACGGTTTTGGTAAAACCAATTACCCCGGCTTTGGCGGCGCTGTAGTTGGCTTGTCCGGGATTACCCATTTGTCCAGCGACGGAAGCGATGTTAATAATCCGCCCAGAACGTTGTTTCAGCATAATTTTACTTACTGCTTTGGTGCATAAAAATACACCAGTTAAGTTAAGGTCTATAACTGCTTGCCATTCTTCTAATTTCATTCTTAATAGCAGGGTATCACGAGTAATACCTGCATTATTAACTAGTATATCTACGCGCTGGAATTTTTCTAAGGTGGTTTTAATGAGTGTGTCTACTTGATTTTCTTGAGAAACATCTGCTTTGAGGGCGAAAGCTTCGCCTCCTGATGCTGTAATTTCTGCTACTACTTGATCCGCTGCGGTACTGGAACTAGCATAGTTAATAACCAATTTTGCACCTTGAGCGGCCAATTGGAGAGCAATCGCTTTACCAATGCCTCGTGATGCACCTGTGACAATTGCAACCTGATTTTTTAATAAATTCATCTATTTTTCCTCAATTTTTGGAGATACCGCGCTAATTATCTTATAATCTTAAGTTATACGGAAGTGAAAAATTCATTAATAAAGCTAGTTAGTTAAGAATATATCGAAATTGCTGCTGATGTATAAAGTCGAAAACCCTGACTTGCTGTTATTTCTGCTGAGGTACAGAGCATAGTAGTTCTAAAATTTTAGCATAATTGTTTTTTATGGGAAAATTATGCCAAAATATACAGAAATCCTTCTGTATGATCATGATTGGGCAAACATTACGACAGCGTTATAAAATTACCAAGGAGTTAGGAAAAGAGGGGATTGGCAAAACCTATTTAGCTGAGTACCCGGTTGATTTGCCTGTTACTCCTCAGTATCACTGTGTTATTAAAGAACTTATCAAACCCTGGAAACCAGATTTAGATCCATTAGATACAGAAGAAAGGTTTAAAAAGGAAGCGGCAGTTTTATTTACTTTGGGAAAAAACCATGCCCAAATTCCTGAACTGTATGATTTTTTTGAGGAAAATAAAAAATTTTATCTTGTTCAAGAGTACATTCATGGACAAGATTTGAGTTATGAAATAAGTTCGGGTCAAAAATGGAGTGAGGTTGAGGTAATTAAATTTTTGGAAGAAATTTTAGAAGTGCTAACTTTTCTCCATGAACAAAATGTTATTCACCGAGATATTCAACCATTAAATTTAATACGCCGTTATTCTGATAATAAACTGGTTTTGATTGACTTTGCAGTATTTAAAGAAATCAGCACTTTGGAAGTGAATGCTCAAGGAAAAATAACTAGTGCTATTCCTATTGGTACTCCCGGTTATATGCCAAATGAACAGTTTAATGGATATCCTCAATTATGCAGTGATATTTATGCTCTGGGGATGACAGCAATTCAAGCAATAACTGGATTATCACCTCAGGAATTAGGAAGAGATACTAACACATTAGAGGTTATTTGGAGAGAAGAAGCTCAAATAAGTGAAGCATTGGCAGATATCCTCACCAAGATGGTTAGATATCATTACAAAGATAGATATACAGATGCTCATGAAACTTTACAAACTTTAAAACAAGCTGGGTTATTTTCAGAATTTTCTGCCACCTCACTACACCCAATTAAGATTGATGACAAGTATGGCTATATAGACCAGACAGGAAGGGTAGTTATTCAACCCCAATTTGATAGTGCTAGGAATTTTTCTGGAGGTATGGCAGTTATCCAAATGGGTAAAAAGTATGGTTTTATTGATAAAAAAGGGTATCTAGCCATACCACATCAATTTGATATTGCTTGGAATTTTTCTGAAGGTTTAGCCATGGTAAAGATAGACAATGAATATGGCTATATTAACAAAAGTGGGCAGTTATTTATACCACATCAATTTGATTTTGCTGAGAACTTTTCCGAAGGTTTAGCTATGGTGAAAATAGATAATAAACATGGCTATATTGGCAAAAGTGGACAGTTTGTGATCCTTCCTCAATTTGATATTGCTTTGAACTTTTCCGAAGGTTTAGCAATGGTAAATCTGGATGAAAAATATGGTTATATTGGCAAAAGTGGACAGTTTGTCATCCCTCCTCAATTTGATGATGCTTTGAGTTTTTTGGAAGGTTTAGCCATGGTGAAGATAGATAATAAATATGGCTATATTAACAAAAGTGGACAGTTTATGATCCCACCTCAATTTGATTTTGCTGAGAATTTTTCTGAAGGTCTAGCAATAGTTATGATCAATGAAAAATGGGGCTATATTGGCAAAAGTGGACAGTTTATAATTCCACCTCAATTTGATTTTGCTTGGAACTTTTCCGAGGGTTTGGCATCTGTTGAGATAGACAATAAATATGGCTATATTGACAAAAGTGGAAAGTTTATGATTCCACCTCAATTTGATATTGCTGGGTACTTTTTTGAAGGTATCGCAATGGTGAAAATTGGCGAACAAGAACGTTATATAGATAAGAAAGGAAGGTTTATTTATTAGTTGATAAATTAAAAGTTTTTGTGAATAGGACTTACGCAAAATATTCCTCAAGCCCTTAATTGATAATGTTTCAATAGCCGGATGATCGGGCGTAGTAACTTTTGTTGTTCTTGCAGGTTACTATACCCATCTTTTTTAGGAAGACACCACACCAGCATTTTTAGGGTAATTAATTGTGTACTGCTGAGGTACTTGGATAGGATTGGTTGATAGTGTTAATTTGATGAGACCATTCTTGTAACCCCCTCAAGAAATTCAGATTTTTGAGGATTGAATGATTTTCTGAATAATTTCGTACCAATTCAGAAGGTTTTTGGCAATTAATCCAGTCAAAATTTAAACAGCATAACTAATGGCATCTGGTTGTGGGGTGGGCATCTTGCCCGCCCCCATTATATAAATTCAATTGAAAATACCTCAATTAAAAAAGGTATGATCACTTAAATTAATAAAATCCAAAATAATTTGGAGGATTTTAACT
>B570J13885_100054_pt1 | contig 18498 bp, 20 predicted proteins | sample LakMenEpi21Jul08_FD_13885 | JGI IMG/M metagenome (IMG submission 13885)
ATTTAACCTAATTACCTCGGCTCGATCTTTGACTTTTTGCGGTAAATCCCTTGTTCTTAGGTTCAACAGGGTTTTATCTTGCTCACGAGTTAAAAATACCCTTAAACGAGCGCCCATATTTTAATTACCTCAGTAGATTGATTTTCCGTATTTACTTATCTTTACATAGTTTGGTTTCTTTGCGCCGACTTACTTATCTAAATATGGTTTAATTTCTTCAGGATTACGGTTGGTTATATCAGCCAAAATTTGAGTGATTGTTTCCAAATCCTGCTTATGTGATTCTCGGAAAAAATGCAAAACTTCTGTATTCATAACTTGAGTTATTTGTGAATATTTGACTTAAATTATATCACAAACCTTCTGTGTGTTCTGGTGAATTTAATCCGGTTTGCAATACTTCTAAAACCTTAACCATATCTCCTGCTAATAATGCCGTTACAGATAACCATAATCCCGGCATAACTTGACTTTTAATAATTCCCTCTACATCAGGTTGCAGTAATATATATTCACTGTCATGTAACCCAAACCAATCTAATTTATTTTCTAAACTCTGCCAAACAATATATTCTTGAATGCCGTTCCGTTTATAGGCTTTCTTCTTATCATATAAATCATAAGCTGCACTGCTGGCCGCAATTTCCGCGACTAATTCCGGTGCGCCTTCAATATAATCATCATCGGTAATTCGAGATTTTCCACCTAAACTTTCATCAATTAATAAAACTCCATCGGGTTGAGGTTCATTATCTTGATCTAATCTGATGGTAGGTTCTATTCCTAATTTAATTCCGGGGGTATGAATACGATAATTCCACAACCAACCGATTAAATTGCTATGGGGTTCTGCATGACGTTGAAAGCGTAAGGGTGAGGCCACGTAAACTACTCCTTCGATTAATTCAGCTTTTTTAATATCGAGACTTTCAGCATAACGACGTTCAAATTCATGGCGTGATAAGCGATCGCCATTTTCTAATGGTAGAATTTGAGGAGTTGGGTTAGTTTGTGGCCGCTGCATTACCATTTGCTATACCTCCAAGAATTAATTTACACAATCAGCAGAGGACGGGAAAACCCGCCCGTATATAATCAATTATGGTGCTGGGGGTAAAGTTCCACCACTAGCAGCCGGGGGTTCAGTGTAATCGCAAAAGATATTTACGCCTATTTTCAGGATATATAAAACTATAACGGTCGCAATGGCAGGATCAAGAGGTAAACCACTGGACGAAGCTAAACCCACTAAGGAAACTATAACACCAGTGAGTAAAGGAGAACTGCCCGGATTTCTGGTATATTCCTTGATTTGACCACGAAACCCGTCATCACCACAAAGTTCATTTCGCAAGGCTTTGAGAGTGATTTGTAAAAGTGACTTATCTCCCCCCATCATAGCTTGACCGTTTTTTGCTTGCCATAAATCCTCAAAAGCCCTTTCCACGTCGCCATTGTTCCTTTCTAAATGATCCATTGCTTCCAGTCCAGGGTTATAATCAGGCATTAATTCCCGCATAGCTTGGATTTCATTACTAGTGATTTGCATAACTGATTCAAAATTTTTACTGAGTGGTGACAAAATTAACTACATTATGGAAAAGGTTTAGTCATTAAGAAATGATAAAATACCCCAAATACATACAAAAAGTTTGTACTTTTATGAAGTATAATTAAGAAAAAGAGCAATGAATCTAGCTAAATAGGCTTATTTCTTCACCTATTGTCCGCTAGATTCGGTTAAAGTTTTTTCTAAACTAAAAACTGCCATTTTCCTGTGCCAACAACTAAGTTAGCATTCAGGATCAAGGCGATGGTGTAAAATTGTTGGAGAGGCAAATAAAGGCGTGGGTCAGTATCAATCTACTAAATTAAAGCAGTACAATCCAGAAACTATCGCTCGTTACTTTCGTTACCGTCCCTGGTTAGCATGGGGACGACTACTGAGAATAATCTGGTCTTTTGCTGGATTTATATTTAGTCTCAAGTGGGACGAATGGCAAGACCAAGTAGAGGAAAATCAAGGAAAACGCGCTACCCAGTTGCGGACTCTACTGACAAATCTCGGTCCGACATTTATTAAGGTTGGTCAAGCCCTTTCGACTCGTCCCGACTTGATTCGTAAGGATTTCTTAGCAGAACTGGTAAAGCTCCAAGACCAGTTACCAGCTTTTGATAGTGATCTAGCATACCAGATCATTGAAACGGACTTACAGCGACCCATTAGCAAAATTTTTCGGGAACTTTCCCCTCAACCGGTAGCAGCGGCTAGTTTGGGTCAAGTATACAAAGGTCGCTTACTGACTGGGGAGGAAGTGGCTGTTAAGGTACAGCGCCCTAATCTTCGTCCGTTATTGACAAAAGACCTGTATCTTATGCGTTGGGTTGCTAGTTGGCTTGCTCCCTGGCTACCACTGAATCTCGGCCACGATTTAACCTTAATTGTAGACGAATTTGGGGCAAAGCTATTTGAGGAAATTGATTACATCAATGAAGGACGAAATGCGGAAAAATTTGCCCATAATTTCCGTAATGACCCGCAAGTAAAAGTTCCAAGTATTTATTGGAATTATACTAGTAATCATGTTTTAACCCTGGAATGGATTAATGGTTTTAAACTCACAGATACTCACAATATTCAATCCGTTGGTTTAGACCCAGAAACAATTATTCAAGTAGGTGTAACTACTGGGTTACAACAACTATTAGAGCATGGTTTTTTTCACGCTGACCCTCATCCGGGTAATTTGTTCGCTATGTCTGATGGTCGCATGGCTTACATTGATTTCGGTATGATGGACCAATTGGAGGAAACAACTAAAGAAAGTTTAGTTGATGCTTTAGTGCATTTGGTAAATAAGGATTACGCCGATTTAGCGGTAGATTTTGTCAAATTGGGCTTTTTAACGGCAAATACTAATATTGCTCCTATTGTTCCTGCATTGGAAGCGGTATTAGGAAATGCTATTGGCAAAAATGTCCAGGATTTTAACTTCAAAACTATTACTGATGAGTTTTCGGAATTGATGTATGAATATCCTTTCCGTGTACCGGCAAAGTTTGCTTTGATTATTCGTTCTTTGGTGACACAAGAGGGTATTGCGCTGAGTTTAAACCCCAATTTCAAAATCGTAGAAGTGGGTTATCCTTACATAGCACGGCGGTTATTAACTGGGGAATCTCCCGCATTACGACGACGGCTCTTGAATGTGTTGTTTAAAGATGGTAAATTTCAATGGCAAAGGTTAGAAAATTTGATTACCATTGCTCGCACTGATAGTCAATTTGATGTTTTACCAACGGCAAAAATGGGGTTAGAATTTATTCTTTCAGAGGAAGGTAAATTCTTGCGTCGTCAGTTGGTTTTAGCTCTAACTGAAGATGACCGTTTACACACAGAAGAAGTCCAACGTCTGTGGGATTTAGTTAAGGATGATTTACCGCCAAATCGGTTAATAAATGTGGCAATTAGCCTGTTAACAGAGTTTTCTAAAGACAGTGTAGCAGCTATTTTAGCAAAGTAATTTGTTAGCAAATAAAAATGAATTTTAATAACAACCAGGAGTTTTAATGTACTATTACCCTTTACAACCGCCTTACTTTTTACTATTAGTTGGTTTTCTCACTGCTTTTACTTCTGGGTTAGCTTTATCTGGAACATTAAAGGTAATTGTTCAGGAATGGCCGCAGGATAAATCAGCTAAAGAAAAGACTAATACCCGTTCTTTTTATAAACAATTATTAATGCCATTTGTGGGTATTACTAGTGGTTCTTGTTTATTTCTTTGTTCTGGTTTTGAGATATTTGGTTTTCCTGCTGGTATGGCTTTAAGTATTGGTTTACCCATGAGTTTACTAACTTGCTTTTTTGTTTGGAGACAGTTGGGAGGTTTACTTGATTATGTGAAAAGTGAGGGAATGCAGTCTTTAGATTTAGATTCTTGGTCTTAGATATAATTAATTAGGGGGCAGAAATTGCACCCCTAAATTAATTAAACTGGGTTAATATATTGATATAAATCATTACTAATTTAAGTTTTTATTTAGGCACATTGTCTGAATCAGGATGTTCATAATTAAAGGATTAACAGGATGAAAACAGTTATGTTATTACCAATTACTAAATAATTTTTGTGGGAGAAAAGACTAATGCAAATCATTCGTTTACCGGTACTTGCAGATAATTATATATTTTTACTACATGATCCACAGAAGAATATTGCGGCTGTTGTTGATCCTGCGGAAGCACAACCAGTTTTAGAGGAATTAAGAAAAATTAAAGCTGATTTAGTGGCAATTTTTAATACCCATCACCATGGCGATCATGTGGGTGGAAATACACAGTTAATTAAGGTATTTCCTGATGTGAAAGTTTATGGGGGTGCAGAAGATCGGGGGAGGATTCCCGGACAACAGGTATTTTTACAGGAAGGTGATTGTATTCAATTTAGCGATCGCACTGCTAATATATTCTTTTTACCTGGACATACCCGCGCTCATATTGCTTACTATTTCCCCCCACAAAGCCCAGGAGAGCCTGGAGAATTGTTTTGTGGTGATACATTGTTTGCGGGGGGGTGCGGTCGTTTATTTGAAGGGACACCGGAGCAAATGGTAGATTCTCTAAGTAAACTCCGAGCTTTACCTGATCATACTCGCGTTTGGTGCGCTCATGAATACACTTTAAGTAATTTGCGTTTTGCTGTAACTGTAGATGCTGAAAATGCAGACTTACAAAAACGCTATCAAGATGTTAAAGCTCAACGAGATAAATTAGAACCAACAGTTCCATCAATTTTAGGAGTAGAAAAGCTAACAAATCCTTTTTTACGTTGGAATGAACCATCACTACAAGCAACAGCAAAGAGTAAAGATAAAATCCAAACCTTTGCCCGAATTCGGGGAATGAAGGATAATTTTTAGTGATTTTGATATAAAACTCTTGTGGTGCGGGCATCTTGCCCGCAAAATATGTACCTCATAACACCAGTAAGTGCTATATAGTGCTATATATAGAGGTTTATGATTCCTGAACCTCTATCAAAAATCTATTTATTAATGCCACAGTATAATTGATATCACAATCAAATTAGAAATGCTCTTATCAAAGATGGATGGGTAATTACTGATGACCCATTTATACTAAAATATAAAGGTTTGCGTTTATATGCTGATTGGGGAGCGGAAAAGTTATTTGCTGTCCAAAAGATACAATAAGAGATCGTGATTGAGGCTTTATGTATTTGTGATCAAGAATCTGATAATTATTTGTTAATGGATACTGGTTGGGATAAAACAGGTAGGGTTCATGCAGTGGTGTTTCATTTGCGAATTATTGATGGTAAAATCTACATTGAATGGGATNGTACGGAAAGGGGGATAACTGCGTAATTATGGAAATGCCCTCAAAATTGGTGTTCGAGGGACAGGATGAGTGGTAAGTCTGTGTACCTTAAATATTCATTTAAAAAGGTATGATAGAGAGGGATTTCACTTTTTTAGTACCTGGAGGTGGTGAAAAGGTGAAAGTATCAGCACTGATGACAGGATTTGCAGTTCTAGTGAGAATTTTTTCTGTATATTGAATATCCAGATCGTTTGATTTACCTACGACTTTAATTTGCTTAAGGTTAGCAGTTTCTGGTTCTACAAATCCGCTTAGTATAAATCCCTCTTTTGGATCTTTGTAGTTATAGACATAGAATGACTCACCATCAACCGTGCGTCTATCTCCTTTAATTAATCCTTTACTAGCCAGACCAAGAAATTCCAAAGCATCTTTATCTAATAAATTGCCTTCAGCAATAACTTTTCGCTGCGCTTCTGGTAACCCTAAAAAGGATACGGCTCCAATGCTGACAAGAACCCACTGTCCTGAGTTATGGAAATCTCTATAAGAGGTGACAGCGTATTGCTTTAAATCGGCTCGGTAAATCCAAACTTGTTTACCGTCGGAGACCACCAAATTAGCTAATTTGCTTCCTCCTTTTGAGTCTGAAAAAGTGATTTCTGAGCGAAACTTATTACCTGACTGGGACAGAGTGTTAGTTTTGAGTTCGAGGCCAATCTCAGCACCTTTCGTACCAACTTTAAATTTTATCTCTGACTCAGTTTGATAGCGATCACTCTGCAAAAAGCCTGTAAATGCTTTTATGAGCAAAGATACATCTAGCTGTTCCGTAGCCTGACTGATGATCAGGGGACCGTGACTAGTAATTTGTTGAGAATGCTGCGGGGGTATAGCATTTACTTTACCAGGCTGTATGGCAAAAATGCCGATAAGTGCGATTGTGGATAGTGTCAATTTCATAAGTAATTTGTGATTGAAAGTTAATTATAAACTATTAATTAATACAATTCATATTAGTCAGAATCAGGATGTACAGGATTTGAGGATTGTCAGGATTTTATCCCCGAATATTAAAAATAAAAACAGCAACTATTGATGTATTCAGAATCAGTAAATTATCAATAACAATACTGTACATCCTTTAATCCTGAGCATCCTGATTTAGACAAATTCCATGTTTTCTTCCATACTCAGCGAGCATTACCACCCGTCACGATTGGAAATCTTCTTGAATGTCAGCCGATTTTGCCTCGAAAACACATAAACTAACGATTGGGTTATTAGTAAACTGTAAAAGTTAAACTCCAACGACATACTCAAAATCAAGGACAAACCACCCATGACGAAATTCCTAGATACTGCTATTGAAGCTATTGTCGCCCGCGAAATCCTCGACTCACGGGGTAGACCAACCATCGAAGCCGAGGTACACTTAGCTAATGGCGCTATCGGACTGGCACAAGTTCCCAGCGGGGCTTCTACGGGGTCATTTGAGGCTCATGAATTGCGTGATGGTGATAAAAGCCGTTATGGGGGTAAAGGTGTACTCAAGGCAGTCCAGAATGTCAATCAGATACTAGCTCCCAAGTTACTAGGTTTAGATGCTCTCAACCAAGAAGCCCTAGATAAATTGATGATTTCCCTAGATGGTTCACCCAATAAGGCCAATTTGGGAGCAAATGCAATTTTGGGCATTTCCTTAGCTGCTGCAAAGGCTGGTGCTGAATCTTTAGACATTCCCCTCTATCGTTATTTAGGTGGACCTTTGGCAAATTTATTGCCTGTCCCCTTAATGAATGTGATCAACGGTGGAGCGCACGCAGCCAATAATGTAGACTTTCAAGAGTTTATGATTGTCCCCATTGGTGCTCCTTCTTTTAAAGAAGCTTTGCGTTGGGGTGCGGAAGTATTTGCCACTCTCAGTAAAGTGTTAGATGATAAAGGTTTGCTGACAGGTGTGGGTGATGAAGGTGGTTTTGCACCTAATCTAGAATCTAACCAGGTAGCTTTAGAATTGTTGGTAGCAGCGATTAAACAAGCTGGTTATAAGCCCGGGGAGGAAGTAGCCTTGGCTTTAGATGTAGCTGCCAGTGAATTTTACAAAAATGGACAGTATGTTTATGACGGTCAACCCCATGCACCAATTGAATTTATTAATTATTTGGGGGAGTTAGTTGATCAATATCCTATTGTATCTATTGAAGATGGTTTACATGAGGAAGATTGGCAAAGTTGGCAATTACTACTGAGAAATTAGGCTCAAAGGTGCAATTGGTGGGTGATGATTTATTTGTTACCAATGCTACCCGCTTACAAAGAGGTATTGAACAAAAAGCCGGTAATTCGATTTTGATTAAATTAAATCAAATCGGTTCATTAACAGAAACCTTGGAAACCATTGACCTAGCGACTCGCAACGGTTTCCGCTCAGTAATTAGCCATCGTTCTGGAGAAACAGAAGATACAACTATTGCTGATTTAGCTGTAGCTACTCGCGCTGGTCAAATTAAAACCGGTTCTCTGTGTCGCAGTGAACGAGTAGCAAAATACAATCGTATACTACGTATTGAACATGAATTAGGCGATCGCGCCATCTATGCTGGTACTATTGGTTTAGGACCAAAATAGGCAATTGGTGATCGTAATTCGTAATTCGTAATTCGTAATTCGTAATTCGTGATTGTAAACAGCATTAGCCATTAGCCATTACCAATTACCAATTACCAATTACCGAATTATGGATAAAACCCAATTTTAGGTAATCCCAAAGTCTCATCCCAATCTAGCATCAAGTTCATACATTGAATTGCTTGTCCAGCTTGACCTTTAATCAAGTTATCAATAGCTGACATGACAATAACACGACCAGTGCGGGGATCAACCTCTATACCAATGTAACAAGTATTACTTCCACACGCCCATTTAGTTTGGGGATAAGTGCCACTGTTACAGATTTTTATCCAGGGAGAATTGCGATAAAAAGCGTTATAGATAGTAATTAAATCATCACGAACTAAACCCGGATCACGCATGGTAGCATAGACAGTAGCTAAAATTCCCCGCACCATAGGGATTAAATGGGGTGTAAATTGGATTATCACCTCATGTCTAGCCAATTCACTACAAATTTGCTCAATTTCTGGCGTGTGGCGGTGTCTAGCGACGTTATAAGCGCCTAGAGAGTTATCAGCTTCCGCTAATAATAGATTAACCTTAGCTTGTCTTCCGCCCCCAGATGTGCCAGATTTAGCATCAATAATCGCTGTTTCGGGAATTATTAAACCTTGTTTTAAAAGTGGTGACAATGCCAGTAAACTGGCCGTAGGATAGCAACCAGGACAGCCAATAAGATTTGATTCAGCAATGCGCGAGCGGTACAATTCCGGTAAACCATAAACCGCTGTTGCTGCTATAGAATGATCGCTTCTTTCTGTACCATACCAAGTCGTATAAGTTTTCAAATCACTAAAGCGATAATCGGCACTCAGGTCAAGTACCTTACAACCTTTTTCTATAAGTTGGGGAGCGATTTTACAAGCTAGTCCATTGGGTAAAGATAAAAATACCACTTCACAACGACTAGCAATAATTTCCGGTTCTACTGCCTCAATAGACAAATTCACTATATTACCGAACTGTGGATAAAGATCAGCAAAGGATTTACCCGCACTACTTTCACCACCTAAATACACAATTTCTGCTTGAGGATGATCCATTAGTAGTCGTACTAGCTGCACTCCGCCATACCCTGACGCGCCAACAATTCCAACTGGTACGCGTCTTAAATTTCCCATAATATTCAATCCTTATCCACTTTTAGTTAGAGAACTACTTAGTAAAGGTAAAATCCAGTTCCTTGATGTCTGAGACATAAGAGACTCATGCAACAATTTTGTCGCCTAATTTTTACTGAATGTGATATTATCATAATAAAGATTTCCACAACTAAGTAAAACTTGATAAACCAAACACTTAATTAGATTAAGTACATTGTCGTTATAGCAATAAGCAAGAGCAAAGAAGTTTTCACCGATTTTATGTTTATTTGCATAATTTGGTTTGATTGCGTAACTTGGTAAATTGAACAGTGCCCTTTTTTAAGAGACGGAAATTCTCATTTATTGGGAAAATTGATGTTTTAAAGCTGTAAAAACTGGACAAGGGTCTGAGATTTGTAAATTATCCGGTTTACTCCAGATAAAGGGTGCTTTTTTATCCGCTGACATCCATAGAAGTTTTTTGGCTCTAGTCATAGCGACATAAAGTAACCGATATTCTTCAGCGGTTTTTAGATATTTTGATTCTTCCCAAGCTTGGTTAATATCAGGTATGGTTTTTTTGTGAAGTCCAGCACGAATTTGGGCGCGGGCAACTTCTGGTAAGGTAAAATTACCTAAAAATTGTCCTTGGGGGGGGACCCAAAATCTTCCAGGAATTAGGTTTTCATGGAGAAATGGTAAAAATACATAATCCCAGTCTAACCCTTTGGCTTTGTGCATAGTGATAATTGTTAATTGTCCTTGTTTGGTATATTGTTCTTCTACATTTTCTGGTTCTACTGATTCAAATTTTTCAGAACTGACAATTTCGCTTAAAGTTGATATTATTGCCCCCATAGAACTATTACCAAAAATTTGCTGATTTACCCGTTCTGCAAGTTTATCAGCAGTTGCTAATGCTGCTTGATCATATTTTAAGTTAAGGCGAAAAAAGAAATTATTTGATAAAATGGTAATTCTAAATAAGCCCTAAGTAAACTCCGACAAAAATGAGCCGCTTTTTGCACTATTTCTGTTTGGGGTGTGGTTAAAGGACTGGGATATAAAAATTCTTCCGGTACACTAGCTAGGGTATTAATATCTTGAGTAGGAATTAATTGCCTTGCAACAAGAACATCTAAAGTAGCTTTGAGATAATCAGGAGAATGGGGGCGCTCACAAAATTGTAATAATGATAATATTTCTTGAGGAATATGAGAACGATGTTCTTTTTCCCCCACGTCATAAACTGGAATTTTATGTTCTTTCAATATCGGTTCTAAAGCAGTAGCTAACCATTTGCCTTGTCGATTTTCTCTAACTAATATAGCTGCACAGGATTGAGGATTTTCTGCAAATAATTCAATTACTCTTTGAGAAATTAATTCAACTGTATGATAAATATCTCTAGGAATATGAAGTTCTAATCCTTGTCCTACAGGTTCAGGGTTTCCATTTTCTTGATTAACTGGTTGAATTGTCTGCGTTCTAAATGGTGCTGTTCTATGTTTGATTTTAGCAAAATCCTGATTATTTACCCATGTTAAAGCAAAGTTAGCAGCATCAATAATTATTTGTGTACTGCGTCCAGCTTGGTCCATTTCCGCTAGTCTATTTTGACTTTGACAATCTTCGCAAAATTCCCGAAAATAAATAGGGTCAGCAGGTGTAAAGGTGGAATTAATGGCTTGATTAGGATCACCAACTCTAATTAAATTTAAGGCTGATTTATCTAAATTATCTCCAAATTCTTGACTGGCTAATTTTTCTAATAAATCTGTTTGTAATGGACTAGAATCTTGAGCTTCATCTTCAAAAACAGCCAGAATTTTGTTTTGCTCAATGCGGCAGGTACTGGGGTTTTTTAAAACTTTTAAAGCCCCTAATACCATATCATCATAATCAATAAAATTCTGTAATTGCATGATTTTTTGATATTGTTCATATAATCCGGCCGCAATTCTTAAAATACCATATTTATCTTGAGTTTGTTCACTCCACTTCAATAAATCTGCTGGTGATATTCCTGAACTTTTAGCCTCATGAATTACTGTATGAGCTAAATCTGGTAATATTTCTGTGCGTAGCACTGACTGACGACGGAGTTTTTCGGTTTCTTCTCCATCAAATTGCTGTCCAGTAAGTAAGCTTAGATAAGTTTCAGGATAATTAATTATCCATTGTTCTACGGCTTTGCGAATGAATTTATGACTTTTATTTGGTGTGATTAATGTGGCATTTTCTAACTGTAAACCGGATAAATGAGGATAACGACTAGCAATAATTAAGGCTAAACCATGCAAGGTATAAACGGCAAATCCCGTTTGTGGTAAAGATAATTCTTTTAATTTTACTCGAATTTTAGATTTTATATTGGCAGTTGCAGAACGGGTAAAAGTGACAACAATTAACTGTTTATATTCTTTATTGCCTGTGTTTAAATAATACTCATATTGACGAGCAATAGCGATCGCTGCTGCTGCTGCCATTCCCGTTGATTTTCCCGCTCCAGGCACGGCAGATACAGCTAATGGTCCCCCATGCCAATCTGCCATTTCTGTTTGTCCTGGGCGCAGTTTGGCGCGAATGAGGGCAATATTTTCTCTTAATTTGTTCAGAGGTAATTGGTTATTATTCATTGGTTTTTATTCTCAAATTAGATTCTATCGCTAGGAGTTTGGCCACTTGATAATTCATTCCCAGTTCATCGCATTTATCCTTCTAACCATTCTTCTCTTGAAATACCCGCTTGTCGTAACAACCTTGATAACAAACCCACGCTAATATCACCTTCATGGGGGTTAGGAATGATCACAGTTACCTCATTCCGGCGCATTTGTGGATGTCTCCCACCAGCGTAGGGACCTTCAAAACCCAACTCACGTAGACGCTTTACCAAATCATTCCCAGAAACGGGTGTTAATCTAGGCATTTTATACAAGCTGTGTAATTTGATTTAAGTTAATATTTTCAATTAGAGGAATATCTAAACCTAAACGTAAACGCAAAGCTAACCAATCACTTAATCCTTCTTTTAACTCACGGCGACAACCTTCTAATGTTTGATAATTTGCCCATACTCCCTGTAAACCTGGAATTTCACCCCAATAAGTACCATCATCTTCAATAATTTCATAAATTGCTAATTCCATTGCTTTATCAATGTAACTTGCCAGCATTTTTACTATTTCCTTATAGATTAAAATCAAGAGTGATTAAATGATATCATAAATTACTTACCTGGGTTAAATATTAATAACTATAAATAAGTTTTTGATCACAATTAAATATTGTCACTTGTCCAGTCACCAAGCATTAATTAAAGGGGTTGTTTCCACAACTCCCTTTCTACTGCGATGCTTTCTCTAGGCTGTGCTGAATTTTACAAAAAATTTAATCTATGTCTTTGGATAGATGACATTGATTTAATTAGCATTGGAAAATAAACATCTTCTCTGTTCTTTTTATTAATTATTCTTCATTATTCGTCAATTTGCCAAGCATCTTTGGTATATTCCTCATCTAATACTTTCTTGGGACGAACTAAAACAATCATTTTTCCTAATAGGGGAATTGCTGGTGCGGTTTCAAACCACTGAAAGTCAATAGTACCGCCATTGTCAAATACAAAGTAGTTAGAAACATCCCATTCTCTTTGTGACCGATCTATAACAATCATGATTGGTTCAATTTTGTTTTGATGGGGATTAGGGAAGATATCACTGTTACCAATGACGACTACAGGATCTTCTGCATTGAGGAGGATTTTCCAACCTGGTAAAGCTACCCAAGCCTGTTCTCCAGTAAATTTAACGATCCGAAAGGGTGGAATTTCCGTAATAAAAGGTACAGCTTTTAATACTTCTGGTGTTAATGGCAATTCACCGACTACTGGTAAAATCCGGGGTAGGTCTTCGTCAATTTCCAGACGATAAAATGGTAGTATAGGCGGAGCTACTTTGGGAGCAACGCTAAAGTCCATTAAAAGTTGTTCTAATTGTTTTCTAGCTGTTTCGGAATGAACAAAGCGCAAACCCTTAGCAATTAAGCGCGATCGCTCTGAGAGGTCAGATTTTTGTTTAGCATATTTCCAGGATTGATAGGCAATGGCATCTCCCGGATGTTTACTGAAACCTTCTGGTAAATTAGGAAACCAAGAATAATCTTTAACAGCTTTGGCTATATCCCTGACCACATCGGCATCTAGCTTATATTGATAGGTTAAATCGGCAGTGGTAGCACGGTCTTCTTGTGTTAGTCCACGTAATTCATATAACACATCACTACTTTTATTGCTATAATATTTTAATGTTTCTAATGATGAGCCACATTTTTCCATGGAATTGTAAACCTGAGAGCCGACAATGACCTGATTTTGTTGAATTGGTTCAAATCCTGTGGCTTCAAAGATTTCTTGGGGATTGTAACCGTTTTTTTGCAGGTAAGCTATGGCTTGTCCCCATTCTATCCAAGTTCCCTGTTTTTGTCTCAGCTTGACCAATAATTCTGTAGCTGTATTTTGTTCGGGATTTTGGAGATTGGGCTGTGTTTCGGTCATAATTAAAAAGTGCGCGTTGAAAGTGAATACTGTCTAATGAGTTTGACACCCTGCGGACTGAAGATACGCAGATTTTCTAGTTAATTCTAATTCTATCATGTCGCTTAACATCTTGGTTTTATGCGTTTCCGCTATTGTCGGTCGCTAACTTGCTGCTGTGTCTGGGGATTTTTTTGTCAATTGGCCTCAGTTTTATCTGGGAACAGGGAATAAATTGGTGTGTACTCCACTAGACAAATTAGCAAAAATATTGAACCACAGATAAATCACATTCTCAAAATTAGATTAAAGACCCAACAAGGGGTAGAATTGACAACCAACCCCATGACACCCCCTGATATGTATTGCGACTACCTAGTACAAATCCTCACCGCCCGAGTCTATGATGTAGCCCAAGAAACACCACTGGAATATGCCCCGAACCTGTCCGCGAGACTAAATAACAAACTTCTTCTCAAACGGGAAGATATGCAATCAGTCTTCTCCTTCAAGCTACGGGGTGCATATAACAAAATGGTCAACCTGACACCAGACCTCCTGAAACAGGGTGTCATAGCCGCTTCTGCGGGGAATCATGCCCAAGGTGTAGCCCTAGCTGCTAATCGTTTGGGAACAAAAGCAATTATTGTTATGCCCGTGATTACACCCCAAGTTAAAATTAATGCAGTCAAAGCCCGGGGTGGAGAAGTTGTATTATATGGTAATAATTATGATGAAGCCTACACCCACGCGCGGGAATTAGAAGCGGAAAAAGGGTTAACCTTTATACATCCATTTGATGATCCTGAAGTGATAGCAGGCCAGGGAACTATTGGTATGGAAATCCTGCGTCAATATCAGCAACCTATTCACGCAATCTTTGTGGCCATTGGTGGTGGTGGTTTGATTTCCGGTATTGCAGCTTATGTTAAACGCTTGCGTCCCGATATTAAAATTATTGGTGTTGAACCCGTAGACGCTAACGCTATGTATCAATCATTGCAAGCTGGTGAGAGAGTCCGTTTGTCTCAGGTAGGTTTATTTGCTGACGGGGTAGCAGTGCGGGAAGTCGGAGAAGAAACCTTTCGGCTATGTCAGCAATATGTAGATGAAATTATTTTAGTGGATACAGATGCCACCTGTGCAGCAATTAAAGATGTGTTTGAGGATACTCGTTCTATTTTAGAACCTGCGGGGGCATTAGCGATCGCTGGTGCAAAACTTTATACAGAACGCGAACAAATTCAAAATCAAACCCTGGTCGCCGTTGCCTGTGGTGCTAACATGAACTTTGACCGCTTACGTTTTGTTGCTGAACGGGCAGAATTTGGAGAACGTCGAGAAGCTATCTTTGCAGTCAGAATTCCCGAAGAAAGAGGCAGTTTAAGAAAGTTTTGTGAATGTATTGGTAAACGCAATCTGACAGAATTTAACTATCGCATTGCTAACGAAAAAGAAGCGCATATTTTCGTAGGTGTGCAAATAGAAAATCGCGCTGACGCGGCAAAAATGGTAGAAAATTTTGAATCTCATGGTTTAAAAACCATAGATCTCACAGACGACGAATTAACAAAACTGCATTTGCGTCACATGGTAGGAGGACATTCTCCCCTAGCAGAAAATGAACTCCTTTATCGCTTTGAATTTCCCGAACGTCCAGGAGCATTAATGCAATTTGTCACCTCCATATCTCCTGATTGGAATATTAGCTTATTTCATTATCGCAATAATGGCGCAGACTATGGACGGATTGTAGTAGGAATGCAAGTTCCCCCCCACGAAATGTCAGAATGGCAATCATTTTTAGATACTCTTGGTTATCACTATTGGCATGAAAGCGATAATCCCGCATATAAGTTATTTTTAGGATGATTTAATTTTTAGATCCCCGACTTCTTGAAAAAGTTGAGGATCTGGAGGTTTTCGGTATGATAATTTAACGGTGTGATAGTTCTAAAAAATTAATTGTTTGCGGTACAAAACTAGATGAACTTTCCCAATAATCTACTTTATTAACTTTTACTTTTAGTAAAGCAATGTTAGGTTCATCTATACCTTGAGGAAACCAAGTTTCTAATCCTGGTTGCCATTTTGATTGAAGTTGATTACGATCTCTTATTAGTTCGGCTATTCCTAATATAGAAACATATCGTTCTTGATTAGGTGCGGAAAAACTGATATTCACCTGTTGATGATGTTGAATTTCTACTACTTTATGGGAATTAGCTAAAGTAAAAAACCAGAGTGTAGCATCATTATCAATTTCATTCCACATTGACATCGGACGACTATGTAAACTACCATCATTATCAATGGTGGTTAACATCCCACATTCAATATCTTCAAGTAATTTACGTAATTCCTGAACCTGTGGTTTTGTATGTAAAGATTGTGTCATATAATTCTACTAGGATTTTAGTTTTATGAACATGATTGATATTTTTAGTGTTAAACTTTTTCGATTGATATACGTGAGTCTCAAGACGTAATTATCAAAATTTGTTCCTACCAATTTCTCACTAAATAAATATGTCTGATAACAGATGTTTATTAGATTTATTAGACATTAAATAAATAATTTTGTAGAGACGTTCTAGATAACGTCTCCATTCTTCAAAAATTCTTGTCTTTAATTGTGTCTTAACTTAAACTAGTTACCCACTCACGTAAATGTGAATTTACTTGTTCGGGAATTTCATCATGGGGACAATGACCCGCTGTGAGAAAATATTCTGTTAATTGGGGATAATATTCATGGAATTTCCGAGAACTTTCTCTAACTCTCATCCAAGGATCTGCTTCCCCCCATATTAACAATAATGGATAAGTTAATTGTTTAAGTAAAACATCAACCTTCTCACCTTGAGGAGTGCTAAAAACAGAAATAAATACATCTATTGCTCCCTCATCAAAAGCAGGACGATAGATTTCTTCTACTAATTGATCTGTAACTGCACCTTTATCAAGATAAACTTTTTCTAATGTTCGGCGAATTACCCACTTTTGGCGCGTATATTGAAATAATAAAGTTTGTAATAATCGCTGTTTAAAAAGCCATTTAGCAGGTTTACCTAAAAGTTTTTGCACAGGATTTGGAGAAGGTTGAATTTGATTTTCTGGTTGAGAAAATGATCCAGCACTATTGATTAATACTAAACCAGCAGCACTATCAGGACATTGAGAAGCAACACATAAACAAGCATAACCACCCAAAGAATTACCAGCTAAAATCGTTTTTCGACAGATAATTTCACTGATAAAATCATGAAGTTGATCTCGCCACAACTCACCGCTATACTGTAAATTAGGTTTGCTAGAACGCCCAAATCCTAATAAGTCAATGGCAAATACTTGGAAATCCGCACTCAGTTCTGTAATGTTCTTACGCCAATGATCCGTAGAAGCACCAAAACCATGTACTAATAGTAAAGGTGGACGGAGAGGTTGTGCTTCTCCCGCTTGCACATAGTACACCCTATGTCCGCGCCATTGCCAGTATTGACCAGGAATTGGATTTGTAGAGGAGGCCGTTCTTGTTTGCATATTCCCAAGAAATATTAAGTTACTGTAAATAATTGTAAATTAAATTATCAGAGAAGTAACTGGCATCCCAAGTAAATAGAATTTAGCTACACAAACAAAATCCGCCCACGGGAACTAATATCTATTAAGATATACAAATCCAGGTGGGTTTTACCCGTATAGATGCGGTTTCTAACTATCTTTTTAGACCTAAAAACTGATAAAAATGATTACCGGAAAAACGAAACTTTTGGGAGTAATTGGACATCCTGTAGAACATTCTCTTTCACCAGTGATGCACAATGCCGCATTAGCTAAACTGGGATTAGACTATGTATACTTGCCTTTTCCCATTTCACCAGAAAATTTAGCAACAGCGATCGCTGGTTTTGCTAGTATTGGTATAGTCGGATTTAGTATCACAATTCCCCATAAACAAACGATATTACCCTTATTATCCACAATTTCCCCCATTGCTCAAGTTATCGGTGCTGTCAATACTGTTACCCGTCAAGGTGATATATGGGTAGGGACAAACACAGATGTAGAAGGATTTATTGCCCCTTTACAAACAACATATCATCAGGATTGGAGTCAGAAAAAAGCCGTAATTTTAGGAAATGGTGGTGCTGCTAGGGCTGTGGTTGCCGGTTGTATTCAACTCGGTTTGGCAGAAATTCATGTTGTAGGGCGTAATTGGCAGAAATTACAAGCTTTTCGGCAAAGTTGGCAAAATTCACCTTTTGCAGACCAATTTCAGATCCATGAATGGACAGAATTACCTAACCTACTTCATCAAGCTAACCTACTGGTAAATACAACCCCTATTGGTATGTATCCCCATATTAACGACTCCCCATTGAGTAGCCAGGAAATTAGTTATTTGCCACAAGAGGCCATTGTCTATGATTTAATTTACATCCCTAAACCCAGTAAATTTTTACACCTAGCCGAAACACAAGGGGCAATTATTATCGATGGTTTAGAAATGCTTGTACAACAAGGTGCAGCCGCCTTGAAAATTTGGTTACAACGGGAAACAGTCCCGGTCACCGAAATGCGTCAAGCACTGCAAAATCACCTGGGGATTTGAGGGGTCAGGAAGAAGAAAAAAGGAAATTTCTGGCGTTTCTGAATTAAGACATGAATTTGTTTCATGCAGAGGCACTCCAGGCGCGGATAATTTGAGTTTGAGAAATGGTAAGTAGGTTAAGCTGTTACACACCTAAAATACTTAGATCTTGTGGGGTGGGCATCTTGCCCGCCAGATTTATCTAAATTAAATGCGGTATAGCTTAACACAATAGAACCAAAATGTGTATAAAATCCTT
>B570J13885_100061_pt1 | contig 17654 bp, 21 predicted proteins | sample LakMenEpi21Jul08_FD_13885 | JGI IMG/M metagenome (IMG submission 13885)
GTGGCATTGACCTATCCAGCGGTGTCGAACACTCACCAGGTAACAAAGACCTACACAAAGTAGCCCTATTATTTCAAAAACTAGATAATAGATAATTGGGGAAATCAAATTACCTGTTCTTCCCACCTGCCTTCTAGGAAATTCCCAATTAATAAAATGACGCTTGGTGACGAATCAAGTTGAAAAATTCTTCACGGGTTTTGTGTTCTTCTTGGAATATGCCTACCATTGAACTAGTAACTGTCCAAGAACCAGGTTTTTGAACTCCACGCATGACCATGCACATGTGACTGGCTTCCATGACGACAGCAACCCCTCTCGGTTCAAGAACGGTTTGCAGTGCTTCAGCAATTTGTCGAGTCAGTCTTTCTTGGACTTGCAATCTACGAGAATACATTTCGACAATTCGCGCCAATTTACTTAATCCTACCACTTTTTGATTGGGAATATAAGCAACGTGAGCCCTACCCATAAATGGCAGCATATGATGTTCACACAAACTAAAGAAGTTAATATCTCTAACTAGCACCATTTCATCATGTCCTTCATCAAAAATCGCACCATTGATGAGGTCTTCTAGAGATTCATTGTAGCCACTAGTAAGGAATTTCATCGCCTTAGCTACTCGTTTGGGTGTTTTTAGGAGTCCTTCTCGTTCTGGATCTTCTCCTACTCCTATGATCATTGTTCGCACCGCTGCCATCATCTCATTCATTGTTTCCTCAGATGGTGGATTTATTATTGGTTCTCTACCATCATGGGTATTGCGGTCTGGTCGGACATTGATAGCTTCTGCTAAGTTGGTAATTAAAGGTGATTGAGGGTTGTTAGAAACGTTTGAACCAGCGATAGTCATGATTGAATGTTAGTATTGTCAGTTGTTAGTTATCAGTCAGTTGTCAGTCAGTGTTAATTAATTATCCATTAAGATAAATAACAAAATCACTAATTAGAGAACACCAGCATTGGACATAATGGTTAATTCTTGAATTACTGCGTCTTGTGGTAATAAGACAGCGTGCAGAATTGTTGCAGCCACAATTTCTGGAGTTAACATTCGGGAACGATCAAAGTTAGCATGGACTTTGGGGGTATCCCAAATTTCAGTATTAACAGAACCTGGGCAAATAGCAATCACACGAATACCGTTAGCACGTTCTTCTTGTGCAAGAGTTTGGGATAGGGAAACAAGTCCCGCTTTACTAACACAGTAAGCACCCCAACCAGGAAAAGCCTGTTTAGCCGCTATAGAAGCAATGTTAATAATTGTACCTTCTCCTTGTTGACGCATTCCCGGTAAAATTCCCATCATGCACTGAAAAACGCTGGTAAGGTTTAAATTAATTACTTCTTGCCAGTCTTCTAAGGGTGTTTCACTCAGATTGCCTGTATATCCAATACCAGCATTATTGATGAGAATATCTATATTGCCAAATTCATCAGATATCCCTTGAATTTTGGATTTCACTTGGCTAACTTCTGCCAAATCCATACAGAAAGCTTCAGCTTCTACCCCAAACTCCTGTGCAGCTTTAGCTACAGATTCTAATTTATCCTGGGAACGACTGACTAAGGCTACATCTATACCGGCCTTTGCAAAGGCTAAAGCTGTTGCTTTTCCAATTCCAGTACTGGCCCCGGTGATCAAGGCTCGTCTTTTTTTCTCAAAATTCATGATATTTTTCAGTTTTTGGCAATCCTGTCAGCCAACGGATGCTCATAAAATTAAGTAAATACAAATGCCCATAGCTGAGAAGATGATTAATAATCTTTAAGCAGCCATAGGCAATTATAGCATTACTCTAATTCTATGGGATTGTCTGAAGTATTTTTAGTGGGCAAGTTCTGTGAAAACGCCAATATTACGGAATTTATCATAACGGAGTTGGCGACGTTCCGCTGGGGTCAGACGGTTCAGTTCGTCTAAGTTTTCTAACAAAGCTTGTTTCAAATTGGTAGCTGCTGTTAACGGGTCAGAATGGGCACCACCCAAGGGTTCAGGGAGAATTTGATCAATTATACCCAAATTTTTCAGATCATGGGAAATGATTTTCAAAGCTACGGCAGCTTGGGGCGATTTACTAGCATCTTTCCACAAAATTGCCGCACAGGCTTCCGGGGTAGCTACGGTATAAACTGAGTGTTCAAACATCATTAAGCGATCGCCTACACCAATACCTAAAGCCCCACCAGATCCACCTTCACCAATAACTGTACAAATAATTGGTACATCAAAGCAGAACATTTCCCGCAGATTATAGGCGATCGCTTCTCCTTGTCCCTGGTGTTCGGCTTCTATGCCCGCCCAAGCCCCAGGAGTATCAATAAAGGTCAAAATTGGCATACTAAACTTATTGGCGTGTTCCATGAGGCGTAGAGCCTTACGGTAGCCACCAGGAGCAGCCATACCAAAGTTACGAGCGACGTTATCTTTGGTATCCCGGCCTTTTTGATGTCCTAACATCATCACAGGTTGTCCAGCTATCCGACCCACACCACCCACTAAAGCGGGATCATCTCCGCCACAGCGATCGCCATGCAACTCCATCCACTCATCACTGATAGACTGGATATAATCTAAGGTGCTAGGACGGCGAGGATGACGGGCTACCTGCAATCTTTGAGATGGTGTCAGACTACTAAATATCTCCTCCCGCAACTGCATAGCCCTTGCTTCTAGTTGGCGAATTTGTCCAGAAACATCAACACCATTCTCTTCAGCTAGTTGGCGAATTTGGTCAATTCGGTTCGCTAATTCTGCTAAGGGCTTTTCAAAATCTAATAGTAAGGGTTTGCGCTCAGTGGTTGCCATAATTATTTTAGTTGTCAGTTGTTGATTGTCAGTTGTTGGTTGTCAGTTGTATTCTCTTTCCTACTGACCAATGACCAATGACCAATGACCAATGACCAATGACCAATGACTAAACTAGCAATGGTCTAAAACCGTGTTTGATAGACACTCGACCAATTTGCTCCATTTTATCTACGGTAATCTGATTACGCCCCCAAGAAAAGTTTGTATATAACTTCTCAAATTCCAGTAGCATTGATTCAGCAAAACAAGCAAATAATTGGCGGCCTGGTACATCCATATTGACAATTTTCATAATTTTCCAGTCAATATCTAGGGAATGCTCCACAATGCCACCATTTAACACATATACCCCCGGATGTTGAATTTTTGTCCCTAAGTTTTTAGGATAACCACCATCAATCAAAAGACAGGGTTGCTTTAATGTTGTTGGGTCAATTTCTACCCCCTTGGGCATACTAGCCACCCATACTACTATATCCGCTTGGGGTAATGCTTCCTCCAATCCCATTATTTTACCCCGTCCTAGTTCTGCTTGTAGTTCTTGCAACCTTTCTTGATTTCTGGCAATTAATAGCAATTCTTGGACATCTGTTTTTTTATCTAGCCAGCGGGTTACTGCGCTACCAATATCCCCCGTCGCTCCACACACAGCCACCGTCGCTTTAGATAATTCAATTCCTAGTTGTTTAGATGCTGCTTCTACTTGCTTGCAAATAATGTAAGCTGTATGGGTATTACCTGTGGTGAATCGTTCAAACTCTAGATTAATATTACGGACCTGCTTAAACTGTTCTAAATTAAAGTTCTCAAATATAATTGAGGAAAATCCCCCCAAAGCTGTAATATCAATACCATGCTTTTGTGCATGAGCCATAGCGTTGAGGATTTTGCGGGTTGCGGCTTTAATTCGCCGATTAGCCAGCATTTCCGGCAAAAAGCAAGATTCTACATACTTTCCCTCTATTATCTGTCCGGTAATACTGGTGACAGTGATATGATCAACTATCTGCGGTGGAGCGCTACACCAAAAGTCTAGCCCTTGATCGGCATATTCTGGATATCCCAATTCTTGAGCTACGGATTGAGCGTGTTCTAAACTAGTCAGATGTCCAATTAAACCAAACATGGAGTGATATATTAGGCGTGTGCTGTTGTGCAAAGCTGTGTAATGATTAAGCAATACCAACTTGGGATTTAAGATTCTGGATTTGGGAAAAACCGCAAATTATCAATTGTACGCAGGATCAGTGTAGCCGTAAATTATACCACATATTTACTGATCTTGTCAGGAGGTAACAAAATTGTCACCCCCATAATTAATATTTACGCGGTTGCAAGTCCGTAAGCAGAAAGACGCATGATGTCACGGGTCGTGAAGCCAATGTTACTTAATGCTTCACCGTATTGAATCATAAAGTCTTCTACTAGAGCGTCTTTTTCCATGGCTAGAACTTTGGCATCATCTGTTACTTCATTCAGCATTTTCCAGACAATCGGCAGATTTTGACGGTTTGCTTGCTCTAATTCAGCTTTGGATTCTGTAAAGTTTTCTTTGAGCCACACCTCACCAAAGTTCAGATGACTGTATTCTTCTTTTACAACTCCTTCTGTAATTTTACGGGCAAAATCGTCAGCGACGGGAATATATATGTTATAAGCTGCGATCGCAAAACATTCAATAATTAAAGATTGAATTAGCAAACAAGTAACTATTTTACCTTCTGCTGCTGCGGTTTGGAAGTTCTGATGTAGTCCTGAGAAAAACTTCTTAGCAAATTCCATATCTGGAGTTACTTTTAAATTCCGTCCACAGGCTTCAAATCCCTTTTTATGACGACTTTCCATTTTTGACAGCCGAATTAATTCTTCTTCTTGTCCTGGTAATAATTGAGATAATGTGATGTAATTTTCGTGGGCTTCTTGTTCCCCTTCAATGACAATGGCATTGATGCGGCTATAGGCCTCTTTATATACTTCACTTTGAAAGTCAATTTTTTTAACTTCATCTACTATCTGCTGCATATTCCCTATCACTCCATTCATCCTATTTGATACAAAAACCGAACTTACCTGATAAAATTGGGGATAATTATCACTGTGATTTAATTTAACTTAACAAGGAACTATAGTGATTTAGATTAGTTTTTACTGATGTTCTAGTACCAGAAAAACAAATACATGAAGTCATAACCAATGTCCAAGCTAAATTGGAATCTCAAAAATGCCAATTTTTTGAGCCTGTTAGTGGTGCTAACAGGTGTATTTATTGTTTTCCTGACCTTTTGGAGGGTTAGGTAACAAAAGCAGCGATTTTCCCAAGTAATTGGACTTTAGCCAATTGTCGATCACTATGGAAAGAAGGTTTTTACTGGCCTTTGTTAATTGTACCCTAGTAGTGATCGCAGTTTAAATTAATTCAGATTTTATAGTCTTTCCCATCTCACCGTCGGTACGGAAATTAGGAATTAAACGCAAATAAACGCGGATAAATGCGCCCTTGAGCCAATTAGAAATTTACTAATTACAGTTTTGATACAATATAAATTGTAGATGATTCTTTATTTCCTGTCACCTATAGTTATTTATCCAACAGCCCCACCTCGTTCTGCTCAGGATTTTCTCCCGACGATGAAAGATTAAATTATAACTCAAAAATTGTTAAGTAGTATCTCTTCAGACTATACAATAATTTGGGGACGTGGATGAGAGATTAGAAGTTAATTAGATATAATAATTATTAATAAATCTCTGTGTAGGTTAGGAAAATGATAGCACAAAAATTGAGCGAAACTGAACTAACACTAGGCCTTAACAGTCTACCAGGATGGCAAATCAAAGATGGCAAATTGTACAAAGAATATAAATTTAACTCTTTTGCAACTGCCTTAGGTTGGATGGTTAGCGTTGGTGTTCACGCGGACAAAATGGGACATCACCCGGAATGGTTTAATGTTTACAACACCGTCCGAGTGAATCTTGTTACCCACGATATCGGTAATGCTATCAGTAATTTAGATTTGGAATTGGCGAAAAAAATGGAAGAATTAGCATCTTAAAATCATAGCATCGGCAAATATAATATGGCTTTGTCACCCTAACTAAGTTCGCTTAATCAGAATGAAAAGAAAATCTAAGGGTCTTGACTGTGTAGACTAAGTTTCTAACCGCTAGTTTAACTCGCTTCTTGAATTTGTAGTCTAATTGTATGTTCTATCGCGCCACTTAGTTGTAATTCCATGATTTCACCACCGAGAGGTTCTATACAAGTGAGGAGCGATCGCAAATTGGGTGTACTTACACCAGTATCTACATATAATCTATCCGCTAAATTGCCAATTTTTTTCCAAGTCATATACAATTTGGCAATAGTTTGTTCAATTTGAGACGCTTGATTTACTAAGTCAGCCGCGATACTTAAACAACCGACCCTTTGTGCTTCTTCTAATGCGGTTTCAATATCTACATCTTCCGCTATTAAGGCTTGTACCTGAGCAGCAGATTTGAGATATTTAGCTAATTGTCGGGCTTCTGAAGTCGCTTGTTTAACAGTATCAACGTCAGGATTGGCGGCTATATCCCTTTGTAATGCCTTTTGGTGCAATTCGGGCAGTTTTTCCATTTCCTTGACTAGAGGGGCGATATAGCGCGGTGGTAGGCTGTTATCTGCGGCTTTTTCCCTGACTTCTTCCGGTAATAAATCGGAAGACATGGCCGTCCATTCGTCGCTGAGTTGACGGACTTCTCTGCGGGTAATGCGATCGCCTTTTTGTGCAGCTTCACTAACCATCTGTTGTACTTCTGGTACAGCTTTGGCGGTTTCGACAAAAGCCCGTTTACTAAAGTTATTAACTGTGTCTGGGTCTAGTTTGCCGTCAGAAATCAGGGTATCAGCACTATTAGCCAATTGAATCCAACTGTAGGCCTGGGTTTTACTGATTTCGCGTTCTTTAAGCCATTTCAGAAAACCAGTACCGCGTCCATCTCCGCCTTTTTTTTCTCTGTCACGGATAGAACGTAAAATCCGGCCTCGCCAAATTTCTGTTTGCAAGTCAAAACGATCACATACCTGCCATGCTACATCAAGTTGTTGTAAAAAATCAGACTCAAGAATTTCTTCATCTTCTGGATCTGGTAGTTCAAAGTCTAAATCTGCTGGTTGTTGGAGTGCAGCAGCAATGTCATTCATGGAGTCGGTATCTTGCACGATAGATAAGTAGTTGGGGTATGCGATTTGTGCTTATATTCACATAACCTAATATTGATTATTCTGGAAATTGGTGAACAAAGCAAGTTAGTATTTTACTGCAAAAATTTAATTTTAGGGGGCTGGGAAAATGAGAAAATGAATAATCAAAAACTCTTCCTTGTTCCCTGTTCCCCTCTTTATGAATATACAAACTGCCAAAATACTAGATGGTAAGGCATTAGCCGATAAAATTCAAACAGAACTTAGTCAAACAATCACCGAATTACAAGGTAAAATTGGCCGACCACCTGGTTTAGCAGTATTAATGGTTGGGGATAACCCAGCTTCAGCCGCTTATGTCCGTAATAAAGAAAAATCCTGTGTTAAAGTGGGAATTACCTCTTTTGGTAAACACTTCCCCACCCAAATCAGTCAAACTGAATTGGAGGAAGTCATTGCTGAACTCAACGAAGATGAAAGGGTAGATGGGATTTTGGTACAATTACCCTTACCTAATCATTTAGAGGCCGTCAGTCTACTCCATCGAATTGTACCGGATAAAGACGCTGATGGACTCCACCCTGTAAATTTAGGGCGACTGGTGCGGGGTGAAACAGGTCTACGTAGTTGTACCCCTGCTGGTGTCATGCGGTTGTTAGCAGAATATAAAATTCCTTTACAGGGTAAAAAAGCAGTGGTCGTAGGACGTAGTATTTTAGTAGGTAAACCCATGGCCTTGATGTTATTAGAGGCTAATGCTACAGTCACCATTGCTCATTCAAAATCTCAGGATTTACCAACTATTACTCAAGATGCTGATATCTTGATTGCTGCTACAGGTATTCCAGGAATGATTAGCGCCGATATGGTAAAACCGGGCGCGGTTGTGGTAGATGTAGGGATAAATCGAGTTACAGATAACAATGGCAAAAGTCGGTTAGTTGGTGATATTCAGTTTGAAGCGATCGCTAATGTAGTAGAATATATTACCCCTGTTCCCGGTGGTATCGGTCCAATGACGGTGGCTATGTTACTGCAAAATACTGTTTCTAGCTATTTACAAACAACAGGCAATTGAGAAATAATTTTTATGAATGCGGGAGGATTAAAAATTTTGGATTCTGGATTTTAGATTTATGTCCCGAATGAATTTGGGGGCTTCAAACTCCTTGAGATTTGAAACTTTGAATCTTTAAGCCGAAATTTAAAATCTAAAATTCGGTGAGTCTTTCCGCCCCAAACCCCCGTAAAATTGTTATACAGAATCGCAAACAACAGCCCCATATTCTCAACAGTTAAGAGGAATACAAAGCATGGTAGCAACAGATGAAAGATTGACAACCCCAAAAGAATCAGAGTCGGCTAGTTTTAACCTCGCTACCTATCTCAAAAAACGACAACAGCTTTGTGAACAGGCTTTGGATAATTCCATTACCGTCGTTTATCCAGAAAAGATTTATGAAGCCATGCGCTACTCTCTCTTAGCTGGAGGTAAACGAGTTCGTCCTATTCTCTGTCTCGCCACTGCTGACATGATTGGTGGCACAATAGAAATGGCCATGGCCACAGCTTGCGCCGTAGAAATGATCCATACCATGTCACTGATTCATGATGATTTACCCGCTATGGATAATGATGATTATCGTCGTGGTAAACTGACAAATCATAAAGTCTATGGCGAAGATGTAGCTATTTTAGCAGGTGATGGTTTATTGGCTTTAGCTTTTGAGTATGTAGCCGCCCAAACTCCCGAAAATGTACCTAAGGATAGGGTTCTACAAGTAATTATTCGTCTGGCTAAGGCCTTGGGTGCTGCTGGTTTAGTCGGTGGCCAAGTGGTAGATTTAGAATCGGAAGGTAAATCAGATATTTCCCTAGAAACTCTGAATTTTATTCATAATCATAAAACCGCAGCCTTGTTAGAAGCTTCGGTAGTTTGTGGAGGAATTATTGCTGGTGCATCTGCTCAAGATGTGCAAAAATTAACCCGTTATTCTCAAAATATTGGTCTCGCTTTCCAAATCATTGATGATATCCTAGATATCACTGCTACCCAAGAACAGTTAGGTAAAACCGCTGGTAAGGATCTGGCAGCTAAAAAAGTCACCTATCCTAGTTTGTGGGGAATTGAAGAATCTCGCGCTAAAGCTCAACAACTAGTTGCTGAGGCTTGTGCTGAATTAGAATTTTATGGGGAAAAGGCCATTCCTCTTCAAGCTCTGGCTCATTTTATCACCAGCCGCAATCACTAACCTCTATTTTGGATTTGCCCAATTTTGGATTTTGGCGGCTTGTACACTCGTTTTTCCTCCACACAACCACTACTCACACTTACTAACCTCACCAAAATACCATGCAGGACATAGGCGTAGGCGAAATTATTAACAACCGGGTGCTGTTGGTCGCGCTTGTAGCTTGTTTTGTGGCTCAAGGATTAAAGCTGATCGTTGAGTTAGTCAAACACCAAAAATTAGATGTGCGTGTCCTCGTCACGACCGGGGGTATGCCTAGCGCTCATTCAGCCCTAGTGACAGCCCTAGCAGACGGTGTAGGACAAACTTTAGGTTGGGCATCTCCAGAATTTGCTCTAGCTGCGGTTTTTGCTATTATTGTTATGTATGATGCTGCTGGTGTCCGTCAAGCTGCTGGTAAGCAAGCCCGGATACTTAATCAAATGATTGATGAATTATTTCATGAAAAACCGGACTTTTTTCAAGACCGTCTCAAGGAATTATTGGGACATACACCAGTTCAAGTTATTGCTGGTTCGGTTTTAGGTGTAGCTATTTCTTGGTTGGCGAGGGCTGTATATTAGTCCTTTGTCAGTAAACAAGGATATTACTCTTACACAATAATCAGATTTTTAGGCAAATTTTGTCTAAGTCTTCCAAAAATTAGAACTTTATGTAAAAATTTAATAAGTACAATTCAGGTGTTAAAATCATGCCGACGATTTTTTCTACCCGCAAGCTATTGGGAATTATACTCATTGGGTTAATAGTGACTTCCTGTAGTGGGGGTACATCTAGTAATACTTGTCAAAATCCAGATGATAGAGCCTCTGATGGTAGTCGTTGCGGTGGTAGGGCTGCTAGTGTACGTCCTGGTGGAAACTAAGTTTTACTATAATCGCGGATATATTGTCCGCTTATACAGCGTTTTCCGCACTGATGAGGTACAAAATTGAATCATCAAACTCTTGTGGTGTGGGCATCTTGCCCGCTAGATATGTACCTTATAACACCGGGAAGTGCTGTATATCATATAAAAATCAAAAAATGATAAATGAAAAAAATCAATATTTTTCCTCAAATATCATTACTAGAACGCTATTTAATCTCTCAATTAATAACCCCTTTATTATTTAGCATTGTCATTGTGACTGTAGTTGCGGAGTCAATTGGTATTTCCTTTGAACAATTTAGATTTTTGATGGAGAAAAGGTTATCTTTTGATGTTCTTATATATCTTCATATCCTAAAATTACCAGAATTTATTATTTATTCTCTACCTATTGCCATTCTAATGGCAACTATTTTTACCTATCAGAAGCTATCAGAAAATAGTGAAATTATTGCTTTACAAAACTGTGGACTTAGTTTATATAGATTAGTATATCCTGGGGTAATAATAGGTTTATTATTAACTATTTTGATATTAATGTTGAATGAAGTAGTTGTTCCTCCAGCTAATTACAAAGCAGCAATTACTCTCGAAAAACATCTAAATATTATTAGAGAAAATCTGAGAAATCATGATATATTTTACGTGGAAATATCCAATGATAAGACAGTTAATTTAGGTTCTAAAAGAAAATATCTTAAATACCTATTTTATGCAGAAGAATTGACAAACATAAAAATGAGATCTGTAGTTTTATTAATTAGAGATACCGAAAGATTAAAGATGATTATTAACTCTGAATTTGCAGAATGCTATAGTGAAGAATATTGCTATTTTTATGATGGTAATAAAACTATTATTAATGCCAATGGTTCTTATGGAAAAAATCTAAAATTTGATAAAATATCTTTATATTTACCGAATATATCTTCACAATTTACAGCAGATAGAGAAAAACTTGATCATAGAGAAATGAGTCTATATCAAGTTTATCAGCAATTGTCAATTTTGGAAACAGCGGGCGATCGCCAAAATTTTCTCAAACTACAAGTTCAGATTCAAAAACGGTTCACCTCAGCTATTTCCTCCACTGTATTCGCCCTTCTAGGGTCAGCCATAGGCATTAATACAAAAACAAGAGTAAAATATAATAGCTTTGCCTTGACTTTGGGTATCATTCTAATTTACAATATGTTCCAAATAATTATAAGTATTTTGGTTGTATCAGAAGATATCTCACTTGCTTGGGTTTGGTTGCCAAATATAGTCGGTACTTGCATTGCTGGTGATTTACTAAATAAGAAAAATTCCTATTAATTTAGTCAACATCTTAAGCAAAACATAACATACCGCCATAATCGTTGTTAAAATTATTCCCTAATTCATCAGCTGTTGTGTATTTAATTTGTATAATTTGTATAGGTCTGGCGGGCAAGATGCCCACCCCACAAGATTTAACCATTTTAGGATTATACAATTTAGGTGCGTAACAGCTTATCAACGCACAATTGAGCGTAGTAAAACCACTTTCCGACCGTCTGCTAAAACGGCTACAAATCCACTGTTGCTGAGTTTTTGTAATGTATTATACGCTTGCTGTTGATTATTAGTATAAACTGCTAGTAAATAAGGGCGTTGTCCATAGGATACAAAACCTACATTACCTCCCACAGCTTTTTGCAGACTACTAACCATTTCTGGACGATTAAAATAATCTATGAGAATTGCATAACCTTCCCCTAATATTTTCGGATTATAGCTGATTTTTGAATTGTCTCTGTTTGGTGTTGGTTGTGGGGGTTGTTCTGTCGCACGAGTGGTAATAATAGGAGATAACCCAACTATATTTTGAATATACCTTCCCCAGCGACTGGCATCATCAACATTTTTAAACCCACCAGTTCGCGTCACTATCTGGTTGTTATATTTGCAAATAACAGGTTTAAATTCAGTAGGTAATGCACTACGCAGTTGCTTTTGATTTTCAGTTGTGGGACTTACTATTAATAATAGATATTCCCCTATATTTGGTGGTTGACAATTAGTAAGATTTTGTTGAGCAATAACAGGATTAATATTGCTAATTAAAGGGGTAACTGTCAATAATAAAACACTTGATAAAGTTTGTAATTTGTGCATAAATTGATAATTGAAGAAAAAGTGAAATTCTGATATATTATCTAGTTAGTTGTCAGTGGTCAGTTGTTATTACTATTCCCTATTCCCTATTCCCTATTCCCTGTTCCCTATTAAGAAACCTTGCTAAGAGATGCTAATGGATTAGGTATAATATTAGAAGGGGCTGAAAATTCTCCAGTAATGACATACTCTAACCGTAATCTTAGCCAGGTAATAAATTGAGCATTAGTAGAAATAATTGCTGCTGCTGGTTGAGGACATTTATTTTTAATATCTTTCATTTCTGGTGCTTCTAAAAAAGCGGGTTGCTTGACTAACCAAAAATCAATTTCTTTTTCTTGTTCATGATAGTTACGAGTCCGTTCCTTGAGAACTTCTTCTATTGGTTCTTCTTCCATAAGAAAGTGTTGACTGGCCAAAACGTAATAATATTTTTCCATTTTCTGTGTTTGCTGATTAATCTATAATTTTATGCTAGGGTGGTAATATCCCCGACTTCTGTATTAATTCATAATTTATTTATTGACATCATGAAAAAAAAGAAATCGGGAATTTGATTATGGTACAGTATTGGCGCTGTACTCGGAACAATTAACTTTTCTTTAACCCCTGAAACCAAGAACCAAAAGGACAACCGCTACCTTTACCTTTATTTCCACTATTTTCTATTTTGCCACCTGCTGTCAACTTTTCCAAGAACAGGGCATTATCAAAATAGTGTTCCAAGGAAACAATTTTTAAATCATCGGTAACATGGGCAACACTCATACCGATCATTTCCACTGTTTCCCCCGTTGGTGCATAATCTTTATATTCACCCTGAAAATGTCCCCAATGTCGCCATTTGAATGTAACATGGGGTGGACCTGAATAAACCGCTAATACTTCCCAGGGAAATCCTTGGGGAAAGGTACTATGAAAGATATCATGGGATGATTCAAAACTTTCTTCTGAAGCTTTATAATGTTCAGAATCAGACATAAATAAATTATAAGTACCTTTCGCGCCTAATTCAGCAGCGGTATATTCTTGTCCTCCATTGCTACTCACCCGGAATTTATCATTAACGACAGATAACCACTGTTGGGGGTTAGTTTTCCATGATACTTCCATTTCAAAGGTTCTAACTAGGTTTTCGACAATTGCCTCTAGTGTACCTTCTAAATGATGATGAATACTCTCTTTATCTAGATTTTGCTGAGAACGGGTATAGTCAGGAGGCTTTTGATAGCGCCATTTAGCGTCTGTACTGGCTGCAATTACTTTAGCTCTATCCTGTACCCATAGGGGTAAGTCATTTGACTGTGTAGGAGTCATAAAAGTTTCAAGTTTGACTTTAATTTAATTTACAGGATTTCGCAGCTAATACCCCCCAGTAAAAGATAAGAATTTTACCCAATTACCAATTACCCCCCATTGCTGCTTTCATTTCTCGAACTGCTCTTTCTATCCCTACTAAAGCGGCTCGACTAATGATAGTATGACCGATATTGAGTTCTTCCATGCCTGGAATTGCAGCTATGGGGTAAACGTTCCAGTATGTGAGTCCATGACCAGCATTCACCCTTAAACCCGCTTTAATGGCTTGTTCACAGCCTTGGGTTAATAAAGCTAGTTCCCGCTGACGAGTTGTTTCGTCTTTGGCTTCTGCATATTGTCCTGTATGCAGTTCAATAAATTTGGCTTTTACCTTGACAGATGCCTCAATTTGTGGTAATTCAGCATCAATGAACAAACTTACGGGAATGCCGACATTTTGCAGTTTATCAACTATTGCTCCTATTCTAGCAGTTTGTCCGACAATATCTAAACCACCTTCTGTGGTCACTTCTTCCCGCTTTTCTGGTACTAAGGTGACATAATCAGGTTTAATATCTAGAGCTATGGCTAACATTTCCTCAGTGGCAGCCATTTCTAAGTTTAAATGGGTTCTGACGGTTTGCCGCAATAGTCGCACGTCTCTATCTTGAATATGTCTTCTATCTTCACGCAAATGGGCGGTAATGCCATCTGCACCTGCTAATTCTGCTAGTAATGCTGCTGCAATGGGATCTGGTTCTACTGTGCGTCGAGCTTGACGAATAGTAGCGATATGATCAATATTTACACCGAGTGTAGGCACGCTTGATTTCTCCTGTTTAATAATTCCCCAATGTTGATTTTAGCGGAAATTAAGGGGATAAATCCGGTTGTCTCTTTTTGTTTCGAGGTGCTTTCGACAGGTAGTAGAACATCAGATTATTTGTACATATTTGTAGGGGTAATTCACGAATTGCTGTATCTATGAGAAATATTTTCAAAGCTCTGTAACATTATCTCATATATATTCCAGTTAATCCGATTCATCAGTAAAATTTGGTTAGAATCAAAATTATTTAATATTGATCCTGATAATTTGCCTATAAATTAGATAGGAATAATGTAGAAATATAGAACATTTTTACATTATTGCATTCTATCAATTGTCCGATATTGAATTGCTTCAGCTACATGGTGGGGTTTGAGATTTTCATCTCCTGCTAAATCGGCTATAGTTCGTGCTACTTTAAGAATGCGATCGCTTGCTCTTGCTGATAATCCTAATTTCCTAATTGCTGCTTCTAATAGATTCCGACTAGGATCATCTAATTTACACCATTTTTGTAAATGACGACTTTGCATTTGAGCATTACATTGTAAATTTCCTTCTCCCTGAAACCGAATTAAAGAACTTTCTCTGGCTTTTTCCACTCGTTCTGCTACAGATTTTGATGGTTCTCCCGTTGGTTGTTGGGTAATTTCCTCTGGTTTCAACCTATTTACCGCGACTTGTAAATCAATTCTATCCATTAATGGTCCAGACAATTTTGCCCAATATTGTTCCCGTTGTCGAGGTGAACAAGTACAAGCTTGAATTGTATCACCATAGTAACCGCAAGGACAGGGATTTGTACTGGCTACCAAAGTAAATTGTGCCGGAAAAGTCACAGATTGTTTAGTGCGAGAAATTGTCACAAAACCATCTTCCAAAGGCTGACGTAAAAACTCTAAAACATCTCTTTTAAATTCCGTTAATTCATCAAGAAAAAGTACACCTCTGTGAGATAAAGAAATTTCCCCAGGACGGGGAAAAGTACCACCACCAACTAAAGATGGACCAGAGGCCGAATGGTGGGGACTGCGAAAAGGTCGTTCGCGCACCAAAGAACCGCGATTTTTTAACAGTCCTGCTACAGAATAAATCCGTGTTACTTCCAAAGATTCAGAAAAACTTAAAGGTGGTAAAATCCCAGATAAGCGTCTTGCTAACATTGTTTTTCCGCTTCCTGGTGGTCCAACAAAAATTAAATTATGTCCCCCCGCAGCCGCAATTTCTAAAGCCCTTCTCGCGTGAGCTTGTCCCTTAACATCTTGTAAATCTGCTAAATTTAAAGATGTTGTCTGGGAAGTTTCAATGGTTTGATTTAAGCGGACAGGTTGGTATTTTTGAGGATTATTTAATAAGTCCACTACATCAGCAATATCTTTACAACCATAAACCGCTAAACCTTCAACTACAGCAGCTTCTTGGGCATTATCAACAGGAACAACTAAACCCGTAATTCCCATTTTTTTAGCAGTTGCTGCAATAGGTAAAACACCAGCAACTGGACGCAAACTACCATCTAAAGAAACTTCACCTAAAAATAAAAAATCTCCCAATAAATCCGCATTAACTTGTTCAGAAGCCGTTAAAATTCCCACACTAATTGGTAAATCAAAAGCAGGTCCTTCCTTGCGTAAATCTGCGGGAGTGAGATTAATGACAATTTTCCGGAGGGGAAAGGCAAAACCCGCATTTTTTAAAGTTGCTTTTACCCTTTCTTTAGATTCTTGAATTGCAGAATCTGGTAAGCCTAAAATTACAATTCCCGGTAAACCACCGGAAATATCAACTTCTACTCCCACTTTTACAGCGTCAATTCCGACAATAGATGCACTCCAAATTCTAGCCAGCATTTTTTATATATTAATGAACATTGAGAATATCAAAGCAGATTTTTGGGTGCATTAACAATGAGTAAAATCACCCAAAAAGATATTTAATATCATAATAGCAGCTAAAGATGCAGGTGATCCATGTTTCAAGTATTAAACTTCGCATAATTCATGGTACTGTACCCTGCTACTTACAGAGAGAGAATTGATTCCTAACGAACTGGAATACATCAAGCTCAATTAATTAGCGAAGATTACAAACAGCAAAAATATCGTTTAGGAGAATTTATGAAATTTCTTCTTGATCATTTTTGACTTTCGGAAGATATTTATGTATAGCTATTTTTTTTACAAATCATTTATAATTGTTACATTATCAAAGACAAAAAACATAAATTTATGTCTAAAAAAAAAGACTTTGATATGCAACTTTTGGATTATCAAGATACAAATAATGTAAAAATGTAATAGTTAACTTAATTCAAGATTCAGAGGATAATACAATGAATCACATAGTAATTTATGATTTGTATCCTATGGTTTTAGGAACTTATGTTGATAACTTAGAACCGAAAGAACTAAGTATTATATTAGGAGGGACATTTTGGGGACTTTATCCCAACTTAGGCTTGAATCCAGGTGTTTATATAACCACAGTTTATGATGGAGTCAATACCATATCCAAAACTTATGAAGGAGCAGGTAATTTTCATGATAATAAATTCAATACTATAGATTATGGTCGAACAGTTAATGCTTGGGTAAACCGTTAATTGTTCAGATTCAAGGGCGATTTTGTCAAACTTAGCAGAACTCTTCACTATTTGACGAGGAAATAAGATCATGGCTACAATCGTAATTTCTGACTTACAGGAAAAGACATTTTTGTATGACTTAAATTCAGAGCAAACACAGAAGCTATTAGGTACTGGGATTATACCTTTACCTTTCTTGGGTGGACGTGATGTTGCTTTAACGACTGTTTATGATGGTATAAATAATTTAGAAACAGCATATCGTGGTCCATTCAGTTTTTACGATAATAAGATCTTTACTCTTGATCTAGCTAGAAGTGCTGTCTATTTAGTACTCTGAATATTTACCTTTATTTTTCGGGGGTTGTTTTTTGTCTTCTTTACACCCCCTTAATACTTGCTTAGAAAGAAGTAAAAACTTCCTCTTTTTTGCTATGACTGTGACTCTAAAAAAATCAATCAAAAGATAAATGGGGATTTTTGTGTTTATACATAAAAAAAGATTCGCGCTGTAATATTGGTGCTTTGTCGTTACCAGAAAACATCCCCTCCACCTCTCCTCCTCTGCGTCCTCCGCGCCTCTGTGGTTCGTTAAAAAAATATTTACACAAATCACAAATACCATATATTAAAGTCCTAACATTTTATCTTTTAAATGCTTAATGCGAAGAAAAAACTA